>Ga0208373_1000848_pt1 | contig 46652 bp, 36 predicted proteins | sample RifOxyC2_FD_184036 | JGI IMG/M metagenome (GOLD analysis project Ga0208373, IMG submission 184036) | Soil microbial communities from Rifle, Colorado - Rifle Oxygen_injection C2 (SPAdes) | ecosystem: Environmental > Terrestrial > Deep subsurface > Rock core/Sediment | place: Rifle, Colorado...
TAAAATTATAAAAAGAAGGTGCAAGGATTTTTAATGAATCATTTATTTTATCTTGCACTTGTTATAAGAATAACATATTCTAATCATTTAATATCAAATACGTTTTGTGATTTTCAGCAGACCCTAATTAGAAGTGTCCATAATTCAGTGTTATATGGTAATAATGACTTCCCCAAAATATAAAATTTACTGATTTTTTTCGAGCTGGAGATTTGTAGATTTTCCATCAGGATCAAGCCAGATAATTTTATAGTCCTGAATATCGCTTATTCCAAGCTTCTGAATATCTATCTCAAAACGGTCTTTGTTTTCTTTTTTTGGTGCCTGCCAAGCACTAATATGAAGTTCTTTTTTAGATTTATCGGCTTTTGCAGTTACATCATATATCAGATATGCAGAATGATCTTTAGAGTTTCCTGTATAAAGCACGAGTTTATTCTTTTCATATTTTACAACAACCGTTTTATTCATTTCTGAGTAAAAAACTCCCTTTTTTGATGTGCAGGAAATTGCAAAAACAACAATTATGGTTATTACGTATTTCATAGTTTTTCTATTAATGGTTACTTGGTTTTTCGGCAAATGCAATGATATGTCCATCGGGATCAGCAACATAAGCTACAATATCGCCCCAGTCGCGGCGATCAGGTTCGCTAACAGGAGTTGCTCCCATAGTTACCGCTCTATTAAAACAATCTGCGACGTCTCCAATAAACAAATATAACTCACAACGGGGAATCCCCTTTCCATTCGTGGGATGCATCATTGACTTTCCAATAATTTTGGCAATCCCCGACGAAGGCATCAGCCCAAGCTTGCAATTTTCTGCTAACAAAAATTCGGTCATTCCGGGAACATCAAGAACAGGTTCTTTTTGTAAAAGCTTTGAATAAAAATCTCTGCTCAGACTTTGATTTTCAATGTAAAGAATGAATTCAACCATTACATATTATGTGTTTTCAACCTGATATTATTGCAAGATATATGTCTACAGGTTAACAAGTGTAGAAAAAAATTATTGCCCACCAAAAGTAGGTGGAGGGAGAAAATTTCCTTCTTCGTCCCAGCGGATTTGCTTCACATTTTGACCCATATCATAAACAATTTCAGAGCGTTTCTGTCCATTTTTATACCAAATAATGCTAAGACCGTGCATTTTACCCCAGCGGTAATTTGTTTCCCTTTTTCTCGACCCGTCATCATAATACCAATTCCAAATCCCATCTCTTTTTCCATCTTTAAAAGAACCTTCCATGCCCTTTTGCCCTGACGGATAATTTTGAAAACATTCTCCGGTAAAAGGTTGACCGTTATTAAAAAAAACTTCTTTCATTTCCTGAAGCTTCGTGAAATCAATAGGCGTTTGAGCAAAAATATTTATAGAAAATATCAGGCTGGCTATAATAAACAGGTATTTCATTTTATCTTTTTTTTGCAAAGTAAGTATCTTTTAACTAATTAGAAAAACTTTCGTTGTAATTTTTTTGGGTTGCAGGTTGCAAGGTAACTGGGTGTTGAGCGCCTGCCTGTCCGCCTGCCTGCCGGCGAGGCAGGGTAGGCAGGGAGTCGAAACCCAGGTTGCCAAGTTTAAAATATCCTAATCTGTAAATATCAAGAATCATTCCTTAGATTTTCCTGAACTTTTTTACTGCTTAATATTTTCACAACATCAGGAATTTCTTCATGAATACTATCAGATGCTATTTCTATATTCCCGATTTCCCGCGACAGTGCCAGTGCTTTTTTATTAAGATTTTCTGACCGCTGCCCTATCTGCAACAAAGCCTTATTCATAGCTTCTTTAACCTGATTAGCTTCCGAAGAAATTTTATTTTTTATTATTTCAAGAAATTTCTCGAAAAAAGCATCTTCAATTTTTTTATCATCACGGGCAATGTGGTACAACAACGCATATCCACATCTGCGCTGCACGTCATCGTCGCTGGATGTCCATTCTTCGGCTTTTTCCTTAGCAAAATTTGTTTTACAAACCATATTGGTAAATAAGGTACTCAATTGCCAAAAGTCAACATCTTTGATCTGCATATCCACTTGTTCGCGGGTAATTTCCTTCGGATTATCAATAATGGTTGAAAGCACTAAAGCATCATAAATTAAGGTATCCCAAAGTTCAGAAGCTAATTTGTGATTGCTTCCTATCTGCCGGCCGATATCTTTCAACTTTTGAATACTAATTCCCCAGCTCTGCAACTTTTTCTGTCCAGATTTTATAAGTCCTGGTTTTTCTTTATCGCTACGATGCGATTCCAGTAATTTTAATATATCGTTCAGGTTCATAATGTTTATTTTTCTCTGCTTGTTGTGTAGCATACCAGTTCTTTAAGAGAATTTCTGGCTGCATTATCGGGAAACTGCATTAAAAGATCAATAGCTTTATCGCGGTACGAATTCATCATTTTTTCAGCATATTCGATTCCCCCATTCTGCACCACCATGTCTATAACCTCCTTTACTTTTTTCTTGTTGCTGTTTTGCTTTTTCACAACATTTATTATAAAATTCCGATTCGTCTTATCAACTTTATTTAAAACATGAATTAAGGGCAGCGTAAGTTTTTTCTCTTTTATATCATTTCCCGAAGGTTTTCCGGTTAAATTATTTGGATTATAATCAAAAATATCATCTTTAATCTGAAATGCTATTCCGACGTATTCGCCGAACTGTTTCATTTTTGCTTTTGTTTCTGCATCCACGCCCACAGAATCAGCACCACATGCAGCGCAGGAAGCCATCAGCGAGGCAGTTTTTTTTCTGATAATTTCAAAGTAAATATCTTCTGAAATATTCAGTCGGCGCGCCTTTTCTATCTGCAATAATTCTCCTTCGCTCATATCGCGCACAGCTTCAGAAACAATTTCTAAAAGTGAAAATTCTTTTTTTTCAATTGCCAGCAACAAGCCTTTTGACAGAAAGAAATCGCCCACCAGAACTGCAATTTTATTTTTCCATAATGCGTTGATAGAAAAGAAACCACGGCGCTCATAAGCATCATCCACAATGTCGTCGTGTATCAAAGTTGCCGAATGAAGCAGCTCTATCAAGCCCGCAGCAAGATAACTTTTTTCTGTTATTTCGCCGTTTAATTTAGCAGATAAAAACACAAACATCGGACGCATTTGTTTTCCTTTTCTGCGAAGAATATAATGCGTAATAATGTTAAGCAGGGGAACAGGACTTTTCATCGAGGCTCTGAAAAAAGGTTCAAACTTTTTCATTTCCTCCTGAATCGGTGCTTTTATGATATCTATTGCTGACAATTTTATTCAATTTATTACCTTGTCAAAAGTAATATAAATGTAGAAATCCGCAAATTTGATTTGAGTATGTTTTGTTTGAAGGAATACGCCACTAAAACACAAAAACACAAAATTTCACGAAACAGGTAAAAATGCGAAAAAAAATACTGTTTGTGTATTGTATAGAAGGACTCGGATTACAAATCCGAGCCAGCGAGTGCCTTCGACTCCGCTCAGGCACCTAATAAAAATCAGCGTTTCGCAGCAACACTAGCTATTCAAGGCATCTGCAACAACAAAAGTACTGCCTCCGATAAAAATTAAATCTTCGGGCATTGCGTTCTTTTTTGCATTTAATACGGCATCCTGAACATTGTTGAAAATAATACCCGATAAACCAAAACATGCTGCTTTGGAAGCGAGAACTTTTTCATCGAGGGCGCGAGGAACCAAAGCGCGACAAAAATAATACTTCGCTCTTTTGGGTAAAATTTTTAAAATCGCATCTACATCTTTATCATTCACGCAGCCAAAAACAAAATGCAATTTTTTATGCGGGGTTTCTTTTATTTGTTTTAAAACCATTTTTATTCCTGCGATATTATGACCTGTATCACAAATCATACACGGTTTTCTTTCCAGTATCTGCCAGCGACCGAGTAAGCCTGTAGTCGTAACAACATCTTTGATTCCTTTATATATATTTTGTTTATTCAGCTCGTAACCAATATCAACAAGAACGTCTATACTCTTTAAAACAGTTTGAATATTTTGTTTCTGATAATGACCCAATAGACCCGCTTGCAGCTCTTTGTATAGTATCTTATTTTTTTCTTTACATGAAAAAATATCCAATACCTGTTTTTCCGAATTTTTTCCGGTCAGAAGTGCCTTGTATTCTTTGTCTGCAAAAAAAATTGTTGATTTTAATTTTTTTGATTTTTCAATAAAAACAGAGTTTGTTTCCGGCTGACTTTCTCCAACAACAACAGGAATTCCCGGTTTAATAATGCCTGCTTTTTCTTTTGCAATTTTTTTTAAAGTTTTTCCCAAAAGCGCTGTATGATCGAAACTTATATTTGTAATTACAGAAAGCTCCGGAGTTATAATGTTTGTGGAGTCAAGACGACCTCCCAAACCAACTTCTATAACTGCAATATCAACATTTTGCTGTGCAAAATAATCAAAGGCAAGCGCAACGGTCATTTCAAAAAACGAAGGTTTTATTTTCTCAAAAACAGGCTTGTGCTTGATGAAAAATTCAGTAACACTTTTTTCTGAAATCGTAACACCATTGATTTTAATACGTTCGCGGAAATCTTTCAGATGTGGTGAAGTGTAGAGTCCCGTTTTATAACCCGCGTGTTGCAGAACGGATGCCAGTATATGAGAAACAGAGCCTTTACCGTTTGTTCCGGCAACATGTATTGTTTTAAATTTTTTATGGGGATATCCGAAATAATTATCTAATGCAAGCGTGTTATCAAGATTTGCCTTGTATGCAGCCGCTCCAATCCTGTGAAACATGGGAAGCTGACTGAAAATATAATCGAGGGTTTGCTGGTAGGTCATGAATGAATTATTCTTTTTGATTATCAGTAAAAATACCTAAAAACCCCAATTGACATCATGCTTAAATTCTTTTTTTTAATATTTGCCACAGATTACACGGACCTGTCTGCCGATAAGCTACCGTGTGGACACATCTTTGAGAAGAGAGAAAGTTTATTAAAAACTCCTGTCTTCTCGTACAATACAATGTTGTGATTTTGTCACAAAATTTGCAAGCATTAATTTGTACAAAATAAACTCTGTGATGTAGCAAATTTTCCGCCAAAATCTTTAATTTACATTTGTTTTAGAACCCCCGAGCTAAAGCTCGGGGTTATTCACCTGCCAGCCGATTCACTTGCTCAATCAGGCAAGGCAATCAGGTAAATCCCCCAAGCGGGATAAGCTCTCAAGGGTCATCTTAAACGCATTTTTATCTGCTAAGGCGGATGCGAGCGTATTATAATAAAACGATTTGTGTCCACACGGTAGCTGCCGACAAGGCAGGTTATCACAGATTTAAATAATCTGTGGCATAATCATTTTATTCTTTGTGTAAATTTGCAATCGTATGTCAAAATTACAAAAACTACTTATAAATAGGATTATTCAAAAAACTTTTTTCCATTTATATTGAAAAAGCCACGCTGGAGCCAGGCGCGGGATTGCAGTTTATCGCCAACATACACATTTTTAATTTCTGTTCCTTTGCCATCGAGATTATAGAATTCAGCATAAATAAGGCCACTGCCACGATATTCAAGATAATCGTATTCGGCAGGAATAATAAATTTTCCTTTAGAATTGATAAGACCATATTTTATATTTTCAACCATCACAATTCCAATGTCTAATTGATAATCGTACCAGGTTACATCTTTGTATTTTGTTGGCAGTAATTCTTTACCATTATGCGAAATAACCCCGAAACGTTTGCTTTTATTTTCTGTCATATAAAAGTTACCTTTATTTACAAAGTAAATTGTCTCATAATCTTTAGAAATTTTCTTTCCTTTTTTATCTATCAGATATCTTTTTGCAAGGTGATTGATAATTGCGCTTCCATTACGGAAATCTGTACCTCTCTGAAATTGGCAGGTAATAACATTTTTGCCTGCTTCATCCACATATCCGAACTTATCGTTTTTCACGGCAATAGCCATACCTTCTTTAAAGGGCTGAATAAAATCGTATTGAAGCGGAACAATTTCTTTTCCGGTTTTATTAATAAATCCCCATTTCCATTTTTTGCTAACAGCAGCAAAGCCTTTATTAAATGGATATCCGCTGTCGTATTTATCATCAAATGGAATAACTTCTTTGCCTGTTGTGTCAATATATCCCCAGCTTCCTTTTTTACGAGCACCGCAGAGTCCTTCTGAGAACAGGGGCTTTGTTTCGCCTTCTTCAAGATTATTTATGGGTATTACGATTTTTCCGGTTCTGTCAATAAAGCCGCCTTTTTTGTTTTTTTCTACCCATAGGAGTCCTTCTGAAAAATAGCCGGTAGCTTCGTATTCTTTTAATTCCATTGTTTTTCCGGTTGTATCGAAAACCAATTTTCCGCAAACCGCAATGCCATTTTCTGAAAGCATTTTATTCATGTCTTCACATATTTGCGGGATAAGAGGAGGAACAAGTTCTCTGAGTTTTGCATCAATAAAACCATAATTATCACCCGATTTTACACGACAATAATTATGAACAAATCCCGCTACTTCTTCATATTTTGGAGGCAAAACCTCTTTACCTGCTTTGTTGATAAAACCCCAGTACGCAAATGAATCGAGAACAGCAGCATAATTTCCATTGAACGGCTGCACCTTTAAATATTTACAGGGAACAACCACTTTCATCGTAGTGTCGCAAAAACCCCAGAGTCCGTCTTTAAAAAAGGGGATACGGTCGGGAAGCGACTGAGAAAAAGAGTAAAAAATATTAAAAATAAACAGGGTAAATACTATTGAAATCTTCATGTTGAGTTAAATTTTGTTTTCAAATAAAAAATCTTTGATATTCATCCATTTTATTCCATTTTTATCTGTATCAAACCCCTGATCCAATGAAAGAACGTATTTAGGAAAAAAATCTTCTATGCCCTCATAAGCTTTATATTCTCGTTCATAGGCATTTCCTTCATACAATGATTTGCAAACCTGAAGATAAATTTTATCATTGCCTTTTTCGCATATAAAATCAACTTCGCGTTGTGTATTTTTCCCTACTTTTACCTGATATCCTCTGGTAAGCATTTCGTGTAACACAATGTTTTCTAATCTTGCTGAAATCATATCCGGTTCAAATCCTTTCATAGCATACAGTAATCCCAAATCGCCCATATAATATTTTTCGTGCAGTTCAAGCAATCGCTTTCCTTTAATATCATAACGCTTGCTTTGTATAAGCAAATACGCATCCAAGGCAAATTGAATATAATTTTGAACTGTTTCCGGCGAAATTTTCATCTTCTGCGATTTTAAGAAGTCGCTGATATTTTTTGCCGTAGTAATATTACCGCAATTGTCTGCCAGAAAAAATAAAATTCGCTGAAGCATTGCTGCATCACGAACTTTGTTCCGCGTGATAACATCTTTCAAAAGAATGGTATTAAAAACAGACTGTAAATATTGACGTAGTACAATTTCTTCCCATTCTATACTGAATAGTCCCGGAAAGCCTCCATACTTTTGGTATTCACTGAATAAAAAATCCCTATCTGTTTTACCCTCCGTATTTTTCTGGATATAAAGTTCGACAAATTCTGAAAAGCTGAATGTATAAATCTGAAATTCAACATAGCGACCAGATATTAAAGTTGCCAATTCGGACGACAGAAAACGAGCGCTCGAACCGCTTATATAGAGATCGTAATGATTTTCAGCCAACAAAGAATTGATGCATTTTTCCCATTGATCTATCTCCTGCACTTCATCTACAAAAACATAGTATGTTTTTTTACTGTTTAAATCACGTTTTGAAGAAACATACCGATGCAAATCTGTATAATTTTTTATAAAATCATATTCGTATAATTCCTTATTAATGCTGATGATTTGTCCGGTGCTAACACCTCTTTCAAGCAATTCGTCACAGATTTGTTGCAACAATACACTCTTACCACAGCGCCTGATACCAGTAATAGCTTTAATAAGGGGTTTATCTATAAACGGTTTAATTTTCTTAAGGTATTTTTCTCGTTTTATCATTCAAGGTATATTCTATTTTATGTGGCAATAATATAAAACTTTCAATTATAAATGAAATTTTTATTGAAAAATAAATCATATTCAAATATAAATATACTTTTTTTTGATTGCGGATGAACCGAGGAGGAGCATTTAAGGTTCTTATCCGATTATACCAGAGACAATATTCTCATTGCTAAAATAAAACGTTACAAATATCTTCATAGGTTTTTAAAGGCACAGAAGAAACGTTCATGATAAAGGTATATTCTCCATTTGTCTGATTAACTTTTTTGAAATCTTCTGCTTTAAAGTATGCCAATTTATTATCAATTGTAATTCCCCATAAAATATTTTCCTGTTGCGGATTAAATTTAATTTTTGTTTCATAGCGGAATATTGCGTTTCTCCCTTTTTCAATTAGGGCTATGTTCTTTAAATTTAACGGATTTCCTTTTGCATCCTTATACTTTGCAATTATTTCTGCGCCTTGAGGATAGGAAGAAGGAAAATCACAATTAATAAAGCCAAAACCGCTAATATCCAATGTTCTGATAATTTTTTCTTCTCCTTCAAGATTTGCAACTTCTTTTTTATTGAATAAATCTAAAAATCCTAATTGGTTATATTGTCTTTTTACTTCTAAATATTTTTCCCACTGCTCTTCAATTTCTTTCTTCATGGCATCTCTTTTATCTATAAGAAATTTATACTTATTTTGATAAACCTTCATTGCATTATCATAATCTGCTCCCTCTTTAAAAGCCAGATAACATCTGCAACTTTGTTCTTTATGAACGCCATAGGCATCAACAATAAAAATTACATCATAAATTCCATTGCCTGAATCTTTGATTTTGATTTCTGTAGAATTATACCCGCACCTTTTTTTATCAACTGGTTCAAATAAAACATTTTTATAAACATTTAATTCCGGATATTTTCCGGTATCATCCCCGATGCTGAACGAGTATTGCGTTGCTTTTTTAGGCATGGGAGGGATTTGCGGTAAAGATGCTTTGCTTTTTTCGTAATCGTTAATTTCAATATCATCTTTTCCTGCGTAAGCCCACTTTCCGGTATTTGTATCAAGATAATAAACATTATATTTACTTTCTTTCTGGAAACTACTCATTTTAACCTGTATTTTATTTTTCGGATTTGGAAAAACCGGACGCCCCTGTGAATAAGCATTAATTTCAAGCATTCCCGCAGTTTCAAAAACCTGTTCAATCCCTGCACTATCATAGAGCATTGGTATTCCTGCAAGGTAAATATCAAATGCATTAGTAAATTCACGAAAAGATAATTTTACCGGACTGTCAATAATCTTACCATCTTTATCAAGAAAAGCATTTTGGGGAATAATTATTTTGCTACCGTTTTTAGAGAACAAGACAGTATCCTGCGCATTGCTTATCTCGTAAATTGTTTTCTCAATTTGAATGTCAGAAAAAGGAGTAGAAAAAATATTTTTATTGTCTGCTAAATTTTCTTCATTTATTTTTGGCTGATTATCGCAATTTGAAGAAAAAATTGCGATTAACATAATCCAACCAAGAGATTTTAATTTATCAAATAAGTTACTTGATTTACTATCAAGTTTGTTTTCTTGTACTGATGTTAAGATATTTTTCATAAACTAAAACTAATAATTATTATTCCAAAATCTCTATACTCTGAACCATAACTTCAATATCTAAGCCCAATTTCCTTAAATATCCAAAACCATTTCTCTTATGATGTATAGTAAAATTGCAGGTTAAAATGAGTGAGAGAATTCTGCAAACAACTTTTTTATCTAAATTCGTATTCCAACAACAGTAATGTCATCGGTCTGTTCGTGCCTGAATCCGTGTCCGAACATCCATTGGTGCATTGTTGCATCAAGTGCCTGTTTCTGTAATTCCATTGAAAGAGAACATCTTTTTTCAAGAACCTGTATTAATTGCTTTGTCCTGAATTTTTTTCCTTTATCGGACAAGGAGCCTCCAAATTGATCTTGATAGCCATCACTTATTAAATAAATGATATCTCCTTTTTGCAATTGTAATACATTATTGGTAAATGGTTTCATGTTTTCGTAAATCCCTATTGGTTGTTTGTCGGGGCGAATTTCATTTAATAATTGTGGCATTGCGCCATGGCGCAATGGTACAATATAAATAGGATTATTCGCCCCGGCAAATTGCAATTCCAGTGTTTTGGTATTTAAAGCCACGAAAGAAATATCCATACCATCACGAATTTTCATTTCCCGAGAAAACGTATTTTCAATATTTGGTTCTTGTTGTAAAGAGGTTATAACTGATTTACGTAATTCATCAAGTACGTGTGCTGCAGAAAAAACCTCTTCGCGGGCAATAATTTCATGCAGAAAAGAAATGCCCAGCATACTCATAAAACCACCCGGAACCCCATGGCCTGTACAGTCTGCAACTGCTATCAAAAGCATTTCTTTCCTTCTTTCAATAAAATAAAAATCTCCAGAGACAATGTCTTTTGGTTTAAAAAGAATAAAAAAATCCTGCAAGCCAACTGCGGCAAACGTATTTTTTAAAAAATCATCTGAAGGAAGAACAGCTTGCTGTATCCGGTGCGCATATTCAATGCTGGATGTTATATCTCTGTTTTTTTCTTCTACTATATCTTTTTGCAGCTGAAGTTCGTCGCGCTGGGCTAATATCTCTTCCTTCTGAATGCTGATCTCCTCATTTTGCATAACAACTTCTTTGGTTCTTTCGATAACAAGATTTTCCAGTTTTAACTTTTCGGCTATCAGCTTTTTTTCTCTCATCTTAATATAGGCGTAAATACATGCTGCAATTAATAAAAGAACTATCGCCATAAACCATTTTGTTTTCCAAAAGGGAGGTAAAATTGTAATGTGAATTGTTAAAGGGTTCGGACTTTCCAGTCCTTCGTTATTTAATGCAATAAGCGTAAAAATATACTCTCCGTGAGGAAGAAATGGAAACATTACCTGAGATACAGATGTTCGTATCCATTCATCGCTAAGACCTTGCATCTTGTATTTGTATGTCAGATTGCCTGCATTTCTATAGCTTAAACCGACAAAATCAAATACAAGAAAATTCTGGTCGTAGGTAAGTTCATACGAATTTTTTAGTGCTGTTTTTTTCTGATTCACAGTGAAGCCCAATAAATATACAGGAGGGGCAGGAAAAACTCTGGAAACATTATAGCGATTGAAACGGGTTACCCCACTGTTGGAGGCAATCCAAACAATGGAATCCTGAATAACGATATCATTCACTTCATTTGTAGGTAATCCTGTTTCAATTGTATATTTTTCAATTCGATAAACTGTATCTGTAAACAAAGGGATAATCATTTTATTTAAACCCGATTCTGTACCAATCCACAATTCATTGCCCTCTCTGTATAAAGCAGTAATAGTATTTCCGGTAAGTCCATCCTTGCTCGAAATTTTCTTTAATAAAAGACGCTTTTCATCCAAAAGCAGAAGCCCTGCGCCTTTTGTACCAAATGCAAAAATTCCATTATCCAAGTTAATAATTTTACTAATGCGTTCATTAAATACAGGGTTCAGGGTGTTTCCTTCAATAAATTTACCATCCTTGTATATCATTAAACCATTTGGTGTGCCAATGTAAACAGCACCTTTATCATTTTTTTCAAGAGCAAGACAACGGATTGATCTATGAAAATACTCTGTTTTACATTTTGAGAAGGTTCTGCATGTTTTCCCAAAAACCCAGGAGCCACCTATCCAAATTTCATTACTATCTCCAGAAAGCAGACATAATGCAGATGTTTTATTCGTATCAATATATGAAAGAACAGCTTCTCGTTTATCGTCTTGTAAAATTTTATTGTCAATAGAACCAATAAATTTATTCGACCCATAATAAATAGTTTTGTCTATTTGTAAAAAACAATTTATGTAAAGATCCTTACTTTCTTTCATCAGGATTGTTTTAATATTTGAATTTTTCATAAATTGATGAATCACAGAAACAGCTGTTCCTGCTAATAAATTATTATTCTGATCAACAGATAGACATGTTATTTTTTTTGCAGCCAAACCATCATCCATAGTAAAAGTTTTAAACTCCAGTCCTGAGGTGTAAAAAAGCCCCTCTTCAAGTGTGCTAAGCCATACTCCTCCTTCTGTATCACAAATAATCCCAGTCACAGATAATGATTTAAAATAATGTTCTGGTTTGGAATTAAGATTTCCATTTTTATAATATTTCACACCATTTTTGCTCGTTCCAATCCAAACTCCTCCGTGTTTGTCAACATATAACCAAATAACTGTTGCAAAAATTGAGTGACGCTTTACGCTTTTGCCATCAATAATTTCCAGCACTTCGTTGTCTGCGGCAAACAACACATGACCATTTTTCATTAAAACAGTTAATGGGAATGCCCCTGTAGTTTTCCAGCATAGGCTATCAATAGGACAATATCGATCATTCAAATAATAACGTAAAGACATGTTTTTTGAAACAGTTGATACATATATAACTTTCCCCGATTTATTGAACAGATAATTTGATTCAAGGCTATCGGTAAAGCTAATTTTATATGTACCATTTGGAGAAATTTCAAAAAAACCAGACGACCGGATTCCAAAACTCACAACTCCCTTCTCACTCACGAAAAAACTATTTTTCACCATTGGTTTCGTACCCTTAATAATTTTTGTTAGCGTATCATTAAAGGGGTATTGAAAAATAGAGTCTTTAAAAAAATAAGATAATTTATTCGACAAGGGTAAAAACCAAATTTTTCCAGAATAATCTTCATAAATATTAAACACAACGTTATCCGGCAAGCCACTAGATCTGTCGAAATTTCGGAATTTATAGCCATCGAATTTGCTTACCCCGGAATTGGTGCAAGCCCAAATAAAACCCTTGGAGTCTTGATATACCTGAAAAACTTCATTGGAAGGAAGCCCGTTTCTGGTAGAATAATTTCTAAAAACAGGCGATTGCGCAAAAAAAATTGCAGGAAATAAAAAGAGTACTATAAATACAAAAACTTTTGTCATTTATTTGGGGATACTGAGCGGAGTAAATACTGATACTGCTCCGCTCCTTAATTTTAAAAAATTACTTTACAACTTTATCAATCAGCTTGTCGTCTGCAATATTAGGAACTGTTACTTTCAGGCTTGGTGTGCGTTTCATTTCGCGTTTTATGGCAAATACCGCACCTTCGTTTCTTGCCCAACTGCGGCGCGCAATACCATTGTTTACGTCCCAGTGAAGCATCATTTTTAGGCGGCGGTCGGCATCTTTACTGCCATCGAGTACCATTCCAAAGCCTCCGTTAATTACTTCGCCCCAGCCAACGCCACCGCCATTGTGAATGGAAACCCAGGTTGCGCCACGGAACGAATCACCAATTACATTCTGTATTGCCATGTCGGCTGTAAATGAAGAGCCATCATAAATGTTGGACGTTTCACGGTAGGGAGAGTCGGTTCCTGATACATCGTGATGGTCACGGCCTAAGACAACAGGTGCTGATATTTTCTTATCACGAATAGCCTTGTTAAATGCTTCTGCAATTTTAGTGCGGCCTTCGCAATCGGCATATAAAATACGCGCTTGTGAGCCCACTACTAATTTATTTTGTTTCGCTTCTTTTATCCATTTGATATTGTCTTTCATTTGTTGTTTTATTTCAGGCGGACAAGTTACAGCTATTTTCTCCAACACGTTCATGGCAATTTTATCTGTAATATCTAAATCTTTTGGATCAGAAGAAGTGCATACCCAACGGAAAGGACCAAAGCCATAATCAAAACACATAGGACCCATGATGTCCTGCACGTATGAAGGATATTTGAATTTGCCTTCTTTATTTAAAATATCGGCTCCTGCACGGCTTGATTCCAGTAAAAAAGCGTTTCCATAATCGAAGAAATACATTCCTTTTGTGGCAAGTTTATTAATGGCAGTAACGTGTCTGCGTAATGATTCCTGAACTTTTTCTTTAAATTTTGTAGGTTTTTCTACCATCATTTTTTTCGATTCCTCGAAGCTTAAACCAGCAGGATAATAGCCCCCTGCCCACGGATTGTGCAGAGAGGTCTGATCTGATCCCATGTCAACCTTACGCCCTGCTTTTAACAGCGCCTCCCACAAATCAACAATATTTCCCTGATATGCCAGCGACACAGCTTCTTTATTGTCAACAGCAACATCAATACGCTCCATTAACAACTCAAGATCTTCATAAACTTCGTCCACCCAGCCCTGAGTGTGTCTTGTTTGAACTGCTTTGGGATTGATTTCTGCAACCACACCTACGCAGCCTGCAATAACAGCAGCTTTCGGTTGTGCGCCTGACATTCCGCCAAGTCCGGAGGTTACAAATAATTTTCCGCCCAAATCTGTTTCTCCTTTTTTCTTTGATATTTTTCTCCCTGCATTCAAAACCGTAATTGTTGTTCCATGCACAATTCCCTGTGGTCCGATGTACATAAAAGAGCCAGCAGTCATTTGTCCGTATTGCGAAACACCAAGCGCATTGAAACGCTCCCAGTCATCGGGTTTTGAATAATTTGGGATAACCATGCCATTTGTTACAACAACACGTGGTGCGTCTTTATGCGAGGGAAACAAACCCATAGGATGACCCGAATACAACACGAGCGTCTGTTCCTCGGTCATTGTAGCCAGATATTTCATTGTAAGCAGGTATTGTACCCAGTTCTGAAAAACAGAGCCATTGCCACCGTAGGTAATGAGTTCATGCGGATGCTGCGCTATTGCATAATCAAGATTATTACTAAGCATAAGCATAATAGCAGCCGCTTGTGTTGATTTGTGAGGAAAATCATTGATTGTGCGCGCTGAAATAGGATAATCCGGACGGAATCGGTACATGTAGATACGACCATAGATTTCTAATTCTTTATAAAACTCAGGAGCAAGTACAGCATGATGCTTTTTATCGAAATAGCGTAATGCATTTTTCAGGGCTAATTTTTTTTCTTCTTTTGTAAGAATGTCCTTACGTTTTGGAGCATGATTTATGTTTGTTTCGTAGGATTTAACACTTGGTAAAACTTCAGGAATTCCCTGCAATACGGCTTTTTGAAATTCTTTTTTTGTCATGACTTTTTGATTTATTAATTTAAAATCCGGCAACGAATATAAAAAAAAGCCCCGAAAGGAGCTTTTTTTATTTATTAAAATTCAATAAACTTTTATTTTGTATAGACCAAACGTTTAACAACAGATTTTCCTTCTGATTCGAGTTTTATTAAGTAAATTCCCTGTTTTAATGAAGGAATCAAAGACTTAATACTGTTTTCATAATGTCCGGCAGGAGTATTTTTTTCTCTTACATAAATTTCCTGTCCTATCACATTTGAAATACTTAACCTTACTTTTCCGGAAACATTTATATCATAACTGATAACAGCATCCTCATTAAAAGGATTCGGATAAACATACACTTCTGAAGTAGGCTCAGAAAGATTATTCACATCTGAAACAATAGCATTGTAATTTAAAGCCCAACCTTGAGTACTTAAAGAGGTATTGGTAAAAAATCTCAGGGTAGATATACCAGCCGGAACTGTAATAGTACCAGAAGGAACATTCAGATATGTAAATTTCTGAATAAGGTTTGCCGTTGAAATTTCATTTTTATAAACAGATAAGAAATCAGCATCAGATGCAAGGGCAAATTCGGTAAAATTAATATTAATAGATGTAGCTCCCGGAACATTGATTGACCAGGTGCAGTTTGTTGATTTCTTATATTCACAAGGACCGCTTCCATCGCTGAAAGTACCACTTTGTGTAGTAAATGCCAATGAGGACTTGCAGTAGTCAATTGCATATCTGGCTACCCAACCTGGAGCCGTTCCGGAACCATTTGTAATAAATTTCAAAAATACATTTTTGCCTGATGCGTTATGCATTTCAGGAGTATCTCCGCCGTGGTAAACAGCAATCAGACTGTCGGTATCAGAATCACCATCATAAATATACAAAGCATCACTGGCTTCAACATCAAATGCATCAAAATATAATCTTACATAAGCACCACATGTTGGATTAATAAGATACGTACATGTTTGATTATTCTGATAATCATTATGACCGCTGCCATCTTCAAAATTTCCTTCAATGTTTGTAAACGTTCTACTTGTTGTACAATTAAGTGGGTAATTATTGGGGGCAGCAAGTGTTGTTGGAGGGAATATATTATGAATTACTTGCTGATCTTCCATTAAAGAAGAAGCGGGTTGACCTGGAGATGCAGGAGCATATAAGTTGGTAAGAAGATAAAAACCATCATTATAACCACCCCAACCCCAGTTCATGTGAAACATATCTTCACCAGAAGCATCATCGTATCCATCACAATTCCATGCGTGTCCGGCTCCTGAAACAGGTCTTCCAACATATATCAAAGGTCTTTTAGCATTTAAAGAATTTTTAAGTAAGGTTTTCCAGGAAGCGTCTGTATAACTCGTTTTATAAACCAAAGCAATAGAAGGATCGTATCTGTAATAATTTTTTAAACCGTTGTAAGCATTGGATGCATTAGAACTTGATCCGTCGGCACTCCAGCTCATTTTACATGCAACACCTAAATGATACATTAGTTTTGCCATTTCATCGAAATAAGAAGTACCGGCAGTTGTAAATGGCATTGCAGACCAATCATAAGTTTGATTGGCAAAATTTATTGTTATGTTTCCATAACCGCCATTTGCAAAACTGTAATGCGTATAAGAACCAGTACCTGTTGTGGGAAAATTATAATATTTTACAACCTGTGCCATAGCTACTGCAACACATCCAACATAAACATGACCACCATCTCCGGCAGCATCTACAGGGCAAGCAATATTAAAAGGAGAGCCCTGATCCCATTTTGTCAATAACAAAGGAGAAACAAGAGCTGTTGTTTCTTTAGTAGCTTTTTGGGGGCTGTTATAATCAAAACGACCCCAAACAGAACGAATTTCATCATCAGAAACAGCTTTTCCGGATTTTGCTTCCTGAATAACTCTGCCGTATCCTTCCAGCATCATGGTAACAGGAGCGGGAGTTTTTTCCAGATTAAAAGGCTGCTCAATGCTGTAAGCCAAAATCGGGCGAACAAGATCGTCTGCAGAAATAATAACATAACCCTGATTATCATTAACATTAAAAATATAAAAATCGGGGTCTGTTGTTTTATTCATGGTAAGAAGACTTAACGAAATATTGTTGTATACAACATATTTTGATAATTTAGCTCTTTCATAAAAAAAGTTTTTCCCGATTTTCTGCGCATATTCAACAGGAACATGCTTCGCAAAAGAAATACCAATTGTCAATAAAAAAGCAAAGGCAAGAAGTGTAATTTTTGTTTTCATATAAATAAAATTTGATTACTATTCAATTATTCAAAGTCCGAAACTAATATTTTTTTTTAAGCAGCGTGTTAAAAATATCATAAAATTGATGAAAATATGATAAACGAATATAAAAAGGCTATTTATCTTCGTATTTTTTATAATTTCGAGCTTTGAATAGCAGACGTTATTTTTATTAATTTGGTTGCATTAAAATAATTTCACGTGAATTTTCAGGAACTGATAAAAACAAGACAGAGTACCCGCAGGTATAGCGACATCAATGTTGAGAAAGAAAAAATTCAATTATGTATTGAGGCTGCCAGAATGGCTCCATCGGCTTCAAATTCTCAGCCATGGACATTTATCGTGGTAGATAACCCCGAGCTGAAAGAAAAAGTAGCTGTAGAAACCTATGGCTCTGTAGTTTCTTTCAATAAATTTGTTCATCAGGTACCTGTGATTATTGTAATTGTGATAGAAAAAACAAAGCTTATTACACAAGTCGGGGCTTTTATCAAAGACCGTGAATTTCCTTTAATAGATATTGGCATAGCAGCAGAACATCTTTGTTTACAAGCAGCAGAACTCGGTCTTGGAACTTGCATGCTCGGCTGGTTTAATGAAAAACCTATTCAGAAATTATTGAATATTCCTAAAAAGAAAAGAATCGGACTGCTTATAACATTAGGTTATCCGGCAACAGATGATCCGCTTAGAAATAAAATTCGCAAAACAACAGAAGAAATGAGTCGGCTTAATGGGTATTGATTAAATATGGAGAGACGTTGCATCGCAACGTCTGTACAAAAGAATTTAATATGGGTAAATTTATTTTTTCTTTGTTTCGTCGGGCCATTTCCATTTCATGCCATCCACGCGAATTTCTTTTCCTGCTTTATAGGTAAATTCTATTTCTATAACTCCCTGTTCGGAATAGCGTTTCCAGTTGCCTTCTTTTTTCCCCATAATATATTTTCCCGCTAACTTTAGCATACCGTTTTCATGATAAAATTTATGCATGCCGTCTGGCTCTCCTTCGATAAAACGACCTTCAAACTGTAAAGTACCAGTGTTATTATAATACCATTTCCAGATACCATCCTGAAGCCCATGTTTGTAATTGCCTTCTTCGCGGTAATCTCCCACATCATGAAACCAAGATCCCAGTTTTTCTCCCTCCGAATATTCACCTTTAGTTATTTCTTTTCCGTCCTCTGAATATTCAACAAACAAGCCCTCTTCCATGCCTCTTTCAAAATTTTCTTCCCTTAATAATTTTCCATTGTTATAAAACCATTTCCACACTCCATCAGGTTTTCCATGGATATATACTCCTCTTTGTTCCACATTTCCGCCTGGAAAAAAATACGACCATTCGCCGGTTTTCCGGTTATTCTTATATTCTCCTACAGCCTGAATTGTTCCTTCTTCAAAAAAATGCCTCCATTTGCCCTGTTTTAAACCTGTTTTATCAACAATGCCTTCGCCTGTTTTTTTTCCAAAATCATTATATTCATAGGCTTTTACAACTTCCCCACTTTCAGAATATTCGCGGTGTATACCAATGGGAACGCTATCTCTGTAAGCACCATTGTATTTTACAATCCCGTTTTCGTGATATAAATTTTTCTGCACAATTTTTTCCGTTGAGACAGTATCAATAATTTCCAGCCCTTTATCGTATTTAATTTCTTTGATTACTTTTCCGGCTATGTCATATTCTTTATAATATCCGGTTAGCAAACCATCCATATAATTTGCTTCGGTTTTAACTTTATCATTGGGATAAAAATCTTTCCAAACCCCCTGCTTGCGACCTTTTTTATCTGTGCGATTTATTTTTTCCCTGTCAATATAAAAATCACGGCGGTACTCGGTAAGCGTTATAATAACACTATCTCGTGAGAATTCTTTGACAATGCCGTCTTTTTTTCCATCTTTGTAGGGAATAATACGGTAAATTTTTCCATCGCTGTAATAAAAGTAAGAAAAACCCTGCCTCTGGTCGTCGAGATATAATTCTTTGGAAAGTAAAACTCCTGCTTTTGTGCTGTCGGTATTCTTTATGCTGAAAGTATAATAATGGCCGTTCTTTTTCCCGTATAAATAATTGATAATTTTTTCAGTAACTCCCGACTCATCGTAAAAAGTCCAGACACTGTCGAGCTGAAAATTTTTCCTATATCCTTCAGATTTCAGTTTACCATCCACATAATATGTTTTCCAGTATCCCTCGGGTTTGCCGTTTACCATAAGACCTTCACTCGACAATGCCCCGTTTCCATAGTAATATTTCACATAACCGTTGCTGGTATCTTTTGCAGACTGGCTAAATGAGAACCGACAGAGAAATAATAATATGATTAAAAGAAAAAATTTCACCTGAATAAAAAATTATGCAATTTTCAAAAATACAATAAACGTTAAAGATATAAAATTAATATTTTATTGGAGGGAAGATTTATTTGCGATGTAGTTTTGAAATTACGCCGAGCGGGGGGATTTGCAAAAAGTCCCGATTTTTTCGGGATAAACTATGACAAATATGGCAGGGGCACTGCATGTCGTATGGCGTGTATTTCGACCACCGCTAAAGCAGAGCCATGCAAGGCTTGGTAAACAGGCGAACTCAATAACCATGTAAATCTAATAAGAACCAGTATAAAAATAAAAAAGCTATAAAATCTGTTTGGAATAAAATCCACATTATTCTATCTTTGTATTTTATATTTATTCTTTTCGTTAAGAAAATAAAACAGCAGACTTATTAAATATTATATACAAAATGAAAGAAGTAACGCTTTATATTCAGGAAAATAAATTTCAGTTCTTTATGGACATTATACGCAACTTTGATTTTGTTAAAGTCAATAATATGGATGCAGGGGATTCAAAAAAAGAAATACTTGCTAATATCAAATCAGGACTCGAAGAATTAAAACAAATTGAAAAGGGCAAAAAAAAGGCCAGGTCTGCTAATGAGTTTTTAAATGAACTATAGTGTATTAACTACCGAAAACTTTGAAAAAGAAGCCCGGAGACTTATTAAAAAATACGGCTCTCTTAAAAATGAAATAGCCGATTTGATTCAAGACCTGCAAATAAACCCAACACAGGGAACACCACTGGGCAACAATATTTATAAAATCAGGGTTGCTGTTGCCAGCAAAGGTAAAGGTAAGCGTGGCGGTGTTAGGGTTATGACTTATTTGCAGCTTATCGCACGGATTGCAAATCCGCACTAGCGGGGTATTTTATTGGAGGGAAGATTAATTTGACTGTTGGGGGTGTTTTTGTTTTGTTATTTAACGTCATAGCTGCAAGCAACGCCGTACAGAGGAATATTCGAGTTCAATGAAGTTCGGAAAATTCGCCGAACAGGGGTCAGGTGCTCTTCCGGTATGCCTTCTAATATACAGCTTTGCTCATAAACTAACACACCTAAATGCTGCCACAGTAAAAATTTGAACAGCTCGCTTTCTGAAAGGCTTAGGTTTATGGGTTTCATTTGGTTTTGGTTTTGGTTTCTGTTGTGTTATACTGTGTTGTTATTGCTTGCCCTGCTTATCGCTCGGATTGCAAATCCGAGATAGCAGGTTTCGCAAATGAATCAATGATTTTGAAAAATGTATATGATGGTGTTATTTTTATTGATTCATCGTCAGTTTCAAACTAATTACTATAATTTAATAAAAAACTTGAGTTCAGTCATGATATGAAAGGTACTGCTGAAATCATTACTGAAGACGAACGTTTGATAATGCGTTTTATTAATCCCTTACGAACTTTACTTGCCGGAAATTAAGCAAATGTCTATTGCATAGGCAGGTCTCCAGCGTTAAAAACGCATCATTTGTGTATCTGAAAAAAATCATGTAGGTTTGCTTTTCTTTAAAAACAGCAATGAGTTCGACAAAAAAGAAAAGAAACATCTGGCAGCGCATGCGTCTGAAATACAGGATTACGGTATATAATTACAGTACTCTGGAAGAGGTGTGGTCGCAAAACATTACACGCGGTACTTTTTTTACTTTTGTTGGTTTCATTTCAACGCTTATTGCAATGATTGTTGTTTTGTTGATTTTTCTAACTCCTGTCAGAGAATTTATTCCGGGTTACATGGATACAGAAATGAAGCATAATATTATTACCAGTTCTTATAAAATAGATTCTATTGAAAATGCATTGCGACAAAATCATCAATATCTTACAACTCTGAAAATTATTCTTAACGGAGGAGTACCTTTGGAAAGAGACACTGCGCGGAAAAAAAATATTGACACGAAAAACATTGATTTTTCAAAGTCTATTGCAGATTCGCTTTTTGTGCACCAGATAGAGCAAGAAGAGCGTTATAATTTATCTGTTTCAGAAATAAAAAAAACCAATAAAGATATTAATAAGCTTAAATTTTTCCCTCCAATAAAAGGAATGGTAACAAACCGCTTTCAACCCTCGCAGGGTCATAATGGAACTGATATTGTTGCTTCTGGAGATAATGTGATTTGTGCCACTTTAAGCGGTACAGTAATTTTTGCAGAATGGACGCTTCAAACGGGTTACGTAATGCACATTCAGCACGAAAACAACCTTGTATCTGTCTATAAGCACAACAATAAATTACTAAAAGAAACCGGAGATTTTGTAAAAACAGGCGAAGCAATTGCTGTATTTGGTAATTCCGGTGAACAGACTACCGGTCCACATCTGCATTTTGAACTTTGGTATAACGGATTACCTGTTAACCCTGAAAATTTTATTGTATTCTGATGAAAAACATTGCTATTTTAGGATCAACAGGTTCTATCGGAACACAGGCATTAGATGTTATTTCTAAGAACCCTGATGAATTTGCGGTTGAAGTTTTGACTGCAAATCAAAATATATCGCTTTTGATAGAGCAGGCTATGAAATACAAGCCTAATGCAGTTGTTGTTGCCAACGAAGAAAAATATAAAGAAGTTAAAAATGCGCTTTTCAAACACGGAATAAAAGTTTTTGCGGGAGCGAAATCGTTGGAACAGGTAGTAGGAATGTCGGGTGTAGATATGGTTCTGACAGCAATGGTGGGCTTTTCCGGACTACTGCCCACGATAAAAGCGATTGAGGCCGGTAAACATATTGCGCTTGCAAATAAAGAAACATTGGTCGTTGCTGGAAAATATATTACCAAAATTGCCGCAGAAAATAAAGTGGGAATAATTCCTGTTGACTCTGAACATTCTGCCATATTTCAGTGCTTGGTAGGCGAATATTATAATCCGGTTGAGAAGATTATTCTTACTGCATCGGGAGGGCCGTTTCGCGACATGAATTTTGAGCAGCTTCAACAAGTAACAAGCACCGATGCGTTGCATCATCCGGTGTGGCAAATGGGTGCAAAGGTAACGATAGACTCTGCAACGCTTATGAATAAAGGCCTTGAGGCTATTGAAGCCCGCTGGCTTTTTAATCTTTCTCCTGAACAAATTGAAATTGTTATTCATCCGCAATCCATAATTCATTCAATGGTTCAGTTTGGCGATGGCTCTGTTAAAGCGCAGATGAGTATTCCCGATATGCGTCTGCCGATTCAATATGCGCTGAGTTTTCCAAAAAGATTGCATTCTGATTTGCCTCGTCCTGACTTTATAGAAATAGGACAACTTTCATTTTCAAAGCCGGATACAAGTCTTTTCAGAAATCTTGATTTGGCATTTGAAGCTTTGCGTGTTTGCGGAAATATGCCCTGTATCATGAATGCGGCCAATGAAGAAGCCGTTGAAGCTTTTCTCAATAATAAAATTAATTTCTTCGATATTTCGGAAGTAATAGAGAAGACAATGATTACAATATCGCATAGTTCAGACCCTACTTTACAGGATTACGTGGACTCTGACGCAGAAGCCAGAAAGCTGGCAAAAAATCTAATTAAAAAAATATCGTTGAAATGAGTGGTTTAATTATGGCTGCCCAGCTTATTCTGGGGTTATCTATTTTAGTTGTATTGCATGAGCTGGGACATTATCTTGCAGCGCGCGCATTTGGCATTCGTGTAGAAAAATTTTACCTGTTTTTTGATGCCTGGGGTTTTAAATTTTTTAATTTTAAAGTAGGACATACTGAATACGGAATGGGCTGGCTGCCTCTTGGCGGCTATGTTAAAATTGCAGGGATGATTGACGAGTCTATGGACAAAGAAGCGATGAAAAAACCGCCGCAACCTTATGAGTTCCGATCGAAACCTGCCTGGCAGCGACTGATTGTGATGGTTGGCGGTGTGCTTATGAATGTTATTCTGGGGATTATTATTTATACCTGCATTTTACTTTTTTACACGAAACAATATTTGCCTGTTGAATCCGTAAAAGATGGCATTTACGCTTATCCTGCGGCACGAATGATCGGCTTTCAATCCGGTGATAAAATTCTCGAAATTGATGGGAAAAAAGTTGTGCGCTTTGAAGATATTCTATCCACGAAAGTTCTTTTTGGCTCTACGGTTACTGTTGAAAGAAACAGCCTAAAAACAGGCATTGTAGTTCCCGACACTTTGTATAAAATGATTGCGCAGAAGAAAAAAGAATTATTTATCTCTTTTGAAAATCATTCTTTTGTTGTAGATAGTGTGCTAAAAGTGTTTGAGGATTATAGGGAGCGACTTGCGAAGAAACAGGAAATAGTAACCCCCGCATTCAAATCGGGCTTACTTAAAGGCGATGAGATTAAATATGTAGGACAAACACCTGTAGAAAGCTTCGGTCATTTCAGAGAGCTAATGCAGGAAAATATTGGAAAAACAGTTTTGTTTAAAGTATCCCGTAATAATGCTACTTTAGAATTAATGGTTTCCATTGACTCATTGGGAAAAATAGGAATTGCCTCCAATAAACCGGATTACAAGCTGGCAGATTATACCGTAATAAAAGCTATAAAATATGGAGCCTCTGATGCAATAGAAACATTGGTTGCCAATGCCAAAGGGCTTGCAATGATTTTCAAGGGAAAAGAAAAGGTTTCCGAATCGGTTCAGGGTCCTATTGGAATTGCAAAAATTTATGGAGGCACATGGGATTGGAGGAAGTTCTGGGCTATTACAGGGTTACTGTCAATGATTCTTGCGTTTATGAATATTCTGCCCATTCCTGCATTAGACGGAGGTCATGTGATATTTCTGACGATAGAGGCAATTACACGAAAAAAATTCTCTGACAAATTTATGGAACGCGTACAGATTGTCGGGATGGTTATTATACTTTCGCTGATGGTTCTTGTTATTGGAAATGATATTTTCAGGTTGTTTAAATAGTGGGGTATTAAGGCAAATGATGGATTGTAGAATCGTTCCATGGAACGATTCTACATTTAGTATCCATTTGCTTTAAAATAGTTGCATTTCAATGCATAAATTTATTTTACTGCTCAATGTTTTTTCTATCAAGACTGCTTGATTTTTTAACGACTCCCATTATATGGGTTTTTGTGCTGTTTTTATATGGTTTAATCACGCATATTCCCAGCAGAAAGAAAATATTTTTAATTACTACATTCGTACTTTTGTATCTTTTCTCAAACACATTTCTTTTGAATGAATGTATGAGAGCATGGGAAACTTCCGGTGTGAGAAAGGGAGCCATTAAAGAGCCTTATGATTACGGCATTGTTTTAGGGGGAATGATTACGTATGATTCGGAAACAGATAAAATACAATTTGTACGAAGCGTTAACCGTGTGATGCAGGCGCTGGAATTATACAAAGAAGGAAAAATTAAAAAAATTGTCATTTCAAGCGGAGCGGGAAGTCTGAAAAACAGAAATACTTCAGAGGCTGCGATTATAAAAAAATATATTGAAAAGCTTGGAATTCCCACGCAGGATATAATTGCAGAAAATGCATCGCGGAATACGTATGAAAATGCTGTGTTCACAAACAAATTACTTGGCAATAAAAAATCAAGAAATTTATTGATTACCTCATCGTATCACATGCGGCGCTCTCTTGCCTGCTTCAAAAAAACCGGACTTGTTGTGGACTCTTTTGTGGTAGACAGATATGCCGTATCACGAAAATTTTATCCCGATGTTCTATTTCTTCCCAGCGCAAAAGCATTAGAAGGCTGGAATGTTTTATTGCACGAGATAATGGGATTTGTTGTTTATAGGGTAATGGGATATTGTTAATTTAGCTTTTCATAAAAAACAACACAATACCGGCAACGCTGACAACGGCGCCTGCAACTTCGCGCCAGGTAACTTTGTGTTTGAAAAGAATTACCGAAGGAAGAATGATTAATATCGGAACCGTTGCCATAATGGTTGATGCAACAGCAGCAGAGGTATTCTGAACAGCAATAAGCGATGTTGAAACTCCGAGAAAGGGTCCGAAAACAGAACCAATTAAAATACCCCGCAAAGCAACTTTGTCTTTACGAACAGCATAAACTTCTTTCCAGCGTTGCGCTATTGCAGTTATAATTCCAAAGCCCACAAGACCAACAATGATGCGGATTTGCGTTGCAGCAAATGCATTGTAATCGCCCATGCCGTATTTACTGAAAACCAATCCTACTGCTTGCCCTACTGCTCCGGCAATGGCTAAAAGTATTCCGTATAAAGGAAGTTTGCCTGTAATTTTATTTCCATTTTTTCTGCCTGTAACAGCTACAATAATACCAACAATTGTAAGCCCCATGCCAATAAAATTAAAAAAACTCATGCCTTCGCCCATCATAATCCATCCTGTAACAGCAGCCAGTGGAGGAACTAATGTCATAAAAAGCTGGGATATGCGGGAACTCATTATTGCGAAAGCTTTGAACAAGCAGAAATCTCCAATAATAAATCCGATAACCGAAGAAAGCGAAAGCCAAAGCCATGCATGACTGCTGGCATCTGTAGGAAACCAAATTCCACGTTGATAATATGCAACCAAAGAAACAAGAATAAAAGCAAGAAATAAACGGGTAAGATTAACAACAAGGGATCCTACTTTTTTGCTTGCTACTTCAAAAGCAAGGGATGTTACCGTCCAGAAAATGGTGGTTGCAACCGCGGCTATTTCTCCATAATATTGCATGATGCAAGTTTATGCAAATATTTGACAGGAAGGAAATTTTTTGGATTAAGGATTGAGGATGAGGATTAAGGATTAAAGAACGAAACAGCGTTTTTCTTCTCCTAAATCCTACTTCTACTTCTTAACCTGCCAGACTGCATCAAGCAGGCAGGTCTTAAATCCATATTTTAATTTTTCCATATCCGCAAACCTGTGAGGAGCCAGCCCTCTTTGCCTTCACACAATACCTCACAGGATTGCTTCATTCCTCTTTTTTTAATATCTTTACGGTATTATTTTTGCTTGATATTATAATGTTTTTTTTCCTGAAAACGGTTCATATTATTACCCTTTGAAAAACAAAGTCAAAATATTTTTTCTTTTCTTTTTTGTCTGTTGCAGTGCGATTCCTGTTGCAGCACAAAAAGATACAACAAGGGAAGATATGTCATTCGACTTTGGAATTACACGGGGAAAAAATATTGATGCATGGCCTTTGTTTCGCAGAATAAAAAGCAGAGATAAAAAAGAAGTTGATGCTTTTTTTTCAATTTACAGGTCAAGAGAAATTTATAATGATTCTTTAAAATATTCGCATTTTATTCCTTTTTACATTCAGGAAAAATCGCCCCTGCTGAACGACTTTCGTTTTGCATCTTTGTACTATCCATCTTTGTTTCACAGAACCACGGACTACAAACAGCAAATACGCTCAACACGGTTTTTAGAAATTGCGCCTAAAATAAGTATGGTTGAGTTAACCCGCTCACAAGATGGTTTGTTTATTCAGAATAATATTTTATTTTTACTATGGCATAAAAACGATCAGAAACGTAAACATTCACATCTTGTGTTGTTCCCCTTTTACTGGTCGTTTCAAAATCCCGATCGTTCTTCTTACACTTTATTTCCCCTGTATTCCGGGGGTTCTTATCATAACAGGGAAAGCAAATATCTTGTTGTAACGCCTCTGTTTTGGCACTTCAAGGAGAAAGAATCGGTAAGCAATGTTTTATTTCCTTTCTGGTGGCAAAATAAATGGGAAAGCGGAGAAAATGAAAAGGTACAGAATATTGTAATGCCTTTATTCTGGAGCTACAGAGACAAGTTTCAAAACAACAAAATATTATTTCCGTTTGTCTGGAGTTTTAATAATTCACGGTATAAATCATTTACTTTTTTCCCCCTGATTTCTTCGGGTCATTCAAAAAAGAATGAGAAAAAACATCTTGCCGTAACGCCTCTGTTTTGGCACTTTTCAAATGAAAACGCTTACCGGAATATATTGTTTCCAATATGGTGGCAGAAAAAAATTAAACAGGGAAATTATGAAGTGTATTCTAATACTATTTTTCCGTTTTATTGGTCGTATCAGGATAATATAAAAAGTTATAAAGTTTTGTTTCCCTTGATCTGGAGCAGGAAGAACGAACATTACAGGTCTTTCACATTCTTGCCATTTATGTCTTATGGAAAATCGGAAGATGGCTCCAGGAGTCGCCTGATGCTTACTCCTTTTTTCTGGCATACCCGTAAAACAGATGAAACCCGAAATGTTTTGTTCCCTCTTTGGTGGCAGCATAAAAAAGGCTCCGGTGAGAATGAAAAATATTCAAATGTTGTTTTCCCTGTTTATTGGGCTTTCAAGGACAGGGATAAAAATAATAAAGTATTATTTCCGCTCATCTGGAGTTTTGATAATAATAAATACAAGTCCTTTACCCTTGCCCCCCTGTTGTCTTCAGGTCATTCAAAAGATGGAAATGAAAAACATTTAATGATTACGCCTCTGTTCTGGCATGTGAAAAATGGCGAAGAATTTACGAATGTTCTTTTCCCTCTGTGGTGGCAGAAAGCAAGAGGATATGGCGCAGCAAGGGAGTATTCAAATGTGATATTTCCTTTATGGTTTTCTTACAAAGATCAAAATAAAAACAATAAGGTTTTATTTCCCGTGCTATGGGATTTAAAAAACTCCAGATACCGCTCCTGGACTATCGCTCCGCTTTTCTCCACAGGTCATTCTATAGATGAAAAAGTAAAGCATACGGTCATAACACCTTTGTTCTGGAACATTCAGCATGGAGAAGAATACACGAAACTACTTTTTCCCTTATGGTGGAACATAAAGCAGGGTACAGGAGAAAATGCAGAAACCACCAATGTTTTGTTTCCTTTCTGGTGGAAATATAAAGACAAGGAAAAGCACAACAGAGTTTTCTTTCCCCTGATATGGAGTTTGTCGAACAAAAAGTATGAGTCCTTCACTGTGTTTCCCGTTTTATCTTCCGGTTGTTCTCAGGACAGCAGCATGAAACACCGCATGATTACGCCACTTTTCTGGCATTTTAAAAATAAAGACAGTTACAGCAATACCCTTTTCCCGCTTTGGTGGCAAAGAAAATCGGGAGATGGCGATAATTTGAAATATACAAATGTGATTTTCCCTTTCTGGTGGTCGTATAAGAATAAGCAAAAAGATTACAGGGTGCTGTTTCCCGTGTTATGGACCATCAAAGATGAGCGCTATAAATCTGTAACATTTGCTCCGTTTTTTTCAAAAGGAACGTCTTCGGATAAAAGTGCGGGACATCTTGTAATTACGCCACTTTTCTGGCACTTTAAAGATCAATGCAATTATAAAAATTTATTGTTGCCTGTATGGTATCAGTTTCAGAAATGCAAGGGGAGCGATACACTTTATTCCAACACAGTATTTCCATTTTACTGGTCGAGAAAATATCAGGGAAAAGAGAATACAGTACTTTTTCCTTTAGTGTGGAAATTTAAAGATAAAGAGTATACTTCATATACTGTACCACCGCTTTTTTCATACGGAAAATCTCCGGACAAAACACAAAAACATTTAACCATCACACCCTTTTTCTGGCATTTGAGGAAAGGCGAAAATTATCAGAATATTTTATTCCCTGTATGGTGGCAAAAGAAAAATATCCATGCGGGAACAGAAAATTATCATAATGTTTTTTTCCCATTCTTCTGGCACACGAAAGGACCTGCGTATGAAAACAAAATACTGTTTCCATTTGTCTGGGATTTTAAAAATAAAAAATATAGTTCGTATACCTTTTTTCCTGTCTTTTCAAAAGGCAGTACAGCAGATGGAAGCACTACGCATAAAGTTATCACTCCCTTGTTCTGGAATGTTAAAAACGGCGACAGACATTCAGTCGTTTTGTTTCCTGTGTTGTGGAATTTTAAAGATGAAAAATACAGCTCGCAGACGATTTTTCCATTTTTCTCTGTTGGAAAATCTACAGACAACACCGCATCACATGCTGTTATAACACCTCTGTTTTGGCACATCCGGGAAAAAGAAAATTATAAAAATGTATTTTTTCCATTATGGTGGAAACAACGAAAATGCAAGGCAAATGACACCATAGATTTTCACACCATTTTTCCTTTGTACTGGTCGTATAAAGATAATCAATACAACAACAAAATTTTGTTTCCGCTCGTGTGGAAGCTGAAAGATTACGACTACAGCTCATTTACAGTGCCTCCTTTATTTTCATACGGTCGTTCGCTTACCGGAAATGATCATCATTTAATGATCTCATTGCTTTTCTGGCAACGAAAAAAACACGATGATTTTCACAGAGTATTATTTCCGCTGTGGTGGCAATTTTCACGCTGGAAGGGCTCTCCCGCAGAGGAATCTAGGCATGTAATTTTTCCTTTATACTGGGCGAAAAAAGACCGCGATCGTGATACAAAAGTTTTATTTCCTTTAGTATGGGGAATTAAAAACGAGGAGTATAAATCGTTCACAGTTTTTCCGTTTTATTCAAAGGGAATTTCTACAAACGGAAAGCAGAGCCATTTGGTTGTAAGCCCTTTATTCTGGCATGTAAAAGATGGTGAAACCCGCAGAAACATTCTGTTCCCTTTATGGTGGCAAAAGAAAAAAGGAGAAGGAGAAAATCAGGAATGCCGCAATGTCGTTTTTCCATTTTACTGGTCAAAGAAAAATTTACGCCACGACAATAAAGTGCTTTTTCCCTTTGTATGGAGCATGAACAATTACAGATATAAATCATTCACTTTTGCGCCCTTGTTTTCTTATGGAAGATCTAACGATAATTTGAAAAGCCATCTGATGATAACACCTCTTTTCTGGAAAACAAAATCAGGAGATCATCAAAGAACACTTTTGCTGCCCTTCTTCATGGCTTATTCAGATACAATGCAGCGTTCCAATATGAATTTTATGTTTTTTCTTTTCAGAAGATTGCATGATAAAACAAAAACCTCAACAAGTATTCTTTGGCCCATTGTAGAATATCGAAAAGATATTGATTATCGGTATTTTCGTTTTGCTCCCATCGTATGGTATGAAAAAACTGCCGCAAGCCGCTATTTTTCTATTCAGCCCTTGTTTTATGCAAGCTCTGATTCATTAAGCAGCGGTTATAATATTTTCTGGTTGCTTATGAACAGAAGAAATTATTTTAATGTTAAAACATCAACAAATTTTTTGTGGAAAGCTGTAAAATGGGATAATTATTATAACGGCGATTTTGAGCATCGTGTCTTGCATTTAGTATACGCGAATGTGAAAAAAGATGGAAATATTGAAAAAAGCCTATTCCCATTTTATCATAAAACAGAAGAAAAAAACGGAAACAAATCTTTGTCTGTGTTCTTTCACTTTTATAATTCATTCAAACGGCAGATTCCAGACACAGAAGAATTTTATCAGGAAGACCGTATATTGTGGTTTCTGCGGTTACGTTCCAACTATAAAAAGCTAAAAGGAAAAGGTATTGACGAAAAAAGAATTAAGGGGAGTTGAGGTGGGGAGAGTTGCAACCTGCAAAGAAAAATTATTAATATACAGATTTATTATCATTCTATGTCGGGCATTTACATTCATATTTCATTCTGTAAGAGCAAGTGTTTTTACTGCGATTTTTTTTCTGTTTCAAATCTGACACATGTAGAAAAATATATTTCTGCGCTAAAAAAAGAAGCAGTAGAGAGAAAAGAATACCTTCACAACAAGCCGGTTTCGAGTATTTATTTCGGAGGAGGAACTCCCAGCTTGTTAAACACAGAACAGATAAACGAAATTTTAGAAATAATTTATGCTCATTATAAAATTTCAGAATGCCCTGAAGTTACACTTGAAGCCAATCCTGACGATGTTTCAATAAATTATTACAAAGAAATTTTAAGCGCAGGCATTAATCGTTTGAGCATAGGATTGCAATCGCTGAATGATACAGATTTGAAATTGCTAAACAGGCGACATACTTCAGCTCAGGCGATGAAAGCTGTAGTCGAAGCTCAGGAAGCGGGATTCCGGAATATAAGCGTTGACCTGATGTATGGATTACCCGGAATGTCGCTGCAGGGATGGGAAGAAAATATAGAAAAAGTTTTAGCCCTGAATGTTCAGCATATTTCAGCATATCATCTTTCTATAGAGGCAGGGACAGTTCTTTCAGATTTACTGCACAAAGGGCAACTAATTTTACCCACAGATGATGATAGTCTTGCACAATATAAAATACTAGTAAAGCACACAAAGGAAAAGGGCTTTATTCATTATGAAATATCCAATTTTGCATTAGAAAATTATTTTTCCGAACACAATTCATCTTACTGGAAACAGACTTCGTATCTTGGGCTTGGCTGCGCAGCGCATTCGTACAATGGCATTTCAAGAAGATGGAATGTTGCTGATATTAACACGTATATTCAAAATACTGACGATAGAAAAAATTTTTATGAAGAAGAAATTTTATCTGAAAAAGATAAGCTGAATGATTATATATTAACCTCGCTGCGGACAATCTGGGGCACAGATATGAATTATATTAAGAAAACATTTCCGGAAAAATATTTTAAGACAATTTTAAAAAATATTCAACATCATTTAATGGCGGGCAATCTGATTCAATCCGAAGAAAAATTTATTTTAAGTGATTCAGGGAAATTTATTTCGGATGCAGTGATACGGGATTTGATTGTTGTTTGATGGATGTTTGGTAGTGCGACAATAGGTGTTCTGTAGGAATTCAGTAGTGCAACAATTGATGTTCGGTAGATGTTCAATTGTTTCTTCGATAGAGGTACAATTGTATTCCTACTGAATTTCTATTGTATTCCTATTGTATTGCTATTGAATTTCTATTGAACAAAATTGAATATTTCATTCCTAATTTATTTTATTTAATCTTTCCTATATTTGCAGCGATTTGAAAAATAAAGCTATGACAAATTTTATTGAAGAACTGAAATGGCGCGGCATGATTCACGATGTGATGCCCGGAACAGATAAATTGCTTGAAACAGAAATGACCTCGGGTTACATTGGTTTTGATCCGACTTCCGATTCGCTTCACGTGGGCAGTCTGGCTCAGATTATGACGCTCCTGCATTTTCAGCGCGCGGGACACAAACCCATGCCTTTGGTCGGAGGCGCAACCGGAATGGTCGGAGATCCCTCGGGAAAGTCTCAGGAGCGGAATTTACTCGATGAAGAAGAATTGCGACACAATGTAGATTGCATTGGAAAACAATTAGCAAAATTTCTTGATTTCAATTGCGGAGCAAACAGCGCTGAGTTAGTCAATAATTACGACTGGACGAAAGATGTTTCTTTTCTTCAGTTTATAAGAGATATCGGAAAGCACATTACCATTAATTATATGATGGCAAAAGATTCTGTTCAGAACCGTCTTGAAGGAGGAATGTCGTTTTGTGAATTTACGTACCAGCTATTGCAGGGCTTCGATTTTTATCATTTATATACGGCAAAAAACTGCAAGCTGCAAATGGGCGGATCGGATCAATGGGGAAACATCGTTACGGGAACCGAGTTAATACGGCGTAAAACAGGAGGTGAGGCCTTCGCGCTAACAACACAGCTTATTAAAAAAGCAGATGGCACAAAATTCGGAAAAACCGAAAGCGGAAATATCTGGCTCGACAGAAAAAAAACATCTCCCTATAAATTTTATCAGTTCTGGCTTAACAGCTCCGACGAAGATTCAAAAAAATACATACGCATTTTTACTTTATACACACAGGATGAAATTATTGCAATAGAAAAAGAGCATGAACAGGCACCACATTTGAGAATTTTACAGAAATCCCTTGCAAAAGATATTACGATTCGTGTTCATTCCGAAGAAGATTATAATGCCGCAGTAGAAGCCTCAGAAATTCTTTTCGGAAAAGGAACTTCTGAATCTTTATCAAAAATGGATGAGGAAACTTTTTTATCTGTTTTTGAAGGAGTGCCACAGTTTAAGGTTTCAAAAAGTGAATTGGAAAAAGGAATTCCTATCGCAGAATTATTTGTAGACAAAGCAAGCATTTTTCCTTCAAAAGGCGAATTGCGCAGAACACTTCAGGGTGGTGGCGTGTATATGAATAAAGAGCTTGTAAGTGCGCCCGAAATGAGTATTGGCGCATCAAACCTGATAAACGGAAAATATATTCTCGCTCAGAAAGGAAAGAAAAATTATTTTCTGATTATTGCCGAATAATAATTGATTGACTGACTACAAACAAAAAAAGCCTTTCTGAAAAGAAAGGCTCTTGTGTAAAATAAAGAATTTATTACTGCAATTTGCTTACGTGCAAAGCAAGGCTTGATTTCAGATTTGCAGCTTTGTTCTTGTGAATAATATTTTTCTTTGCCAACCTATCTAAAAAAGAAGACAATTGAGGCATTTGCTCAAGAGCCGCTTTTTTATCTTTAGAAAGACGGAATTCTTTCAATGCATTACGCATTGTTCTGGTATAATATTTATTATGTAACCTTCTTTTCTCTGTCTGACGTATCCTTTTTTCGGATTGTTTATGATTTGCCATTTCTGTAAATTTTATTTTTTAAAATAAGGACTGCAAATGTAAATAAAAATCTGTTACATACAAATTATTTTAAGATTTTTTTATTTTTTCGGGAAACCTTAAAATTCAGGCTATTCGCCATTTTTAGTGGATAATAAATAAAAATGATATTTTAGACAAGTGATATACGGCTATTTTCAAACGGAAAACACCCTCAAGGTTTAAGCGCACCGACAGTGTATAAACATTGAGGGTGTCTTTATTGCATAAGTAGCCGGATATTTAAACATTCACTAATTTTGTCGAATAACCAAAATTCATGATGAATAAAAAAGATTCAATATGCGTTTTTTTAACCAATAAACTCGCTAAAATCTTCTTTGTCTGTTATTTCATAGGGAGCAATAACTTTTTTAAAGATGCGTGCGCTTCTATTACCGACAAGGGACATTTTTTTGTTTTCAACAAGCAGCATGGTTCCTTCTCTCAGTCCTATTACTGTAACTGTTGGATTTGCAACTAAAAATTCGGCAATACGTTGCTCGCGTGTTTCTCCGGCGTGACCATCGGGGTTGGCGTCAATGTAGTGGGGATTAATCTGAAAAGGGACGAGATTCAGCGCTTTAAAACTTTCAGGTTCTACGATTGGCATATCGTTGGTAGTGCAAATTGTAGGGCAGGCAACATTGCTTCCTGCACTCCAGCCAACAAAAGGAGTTCCAGCCAATACTTTTTTTCTGATAGCTTCCATCAATTTATTTTCGTGCATCATTTTTATCAGTTGGAATGTATTTCCGCCACCAACAACAATAGCTTCAGCATTTTCAACTGCTGCAACCGGATTTTCATATTTATGAATTGAATCCACTGTGTAACCGATTTCATCAAAACGGGATTGAACTTTTTGTGCGTATTCGTCAAAACTAAAAGTTACTCCGGCATAAGGAATAAACAATGTTTTTTTAATATTTGAACCAAGAAAATCTTTAATATTCATCTTGGGATAGTCGAGATAAGCCTCGCCTGCATTGGTTGAATTGCTTATTAAGAGTAGTCTCATATTATTAAATTTTTTGGGTTTATTACATCGTAATTGTTATTCTCAATATTTGTTATCCGTTGCTAAAAACGTGATTTTGTCATGAAAATTGTAGGGTATAAACGTGTAACGAACATTTCACATTTGATTAATCTTAGCACCTGGCGATTGTTAATTATTTTCTTGTATCATAATTTCAATTGTGGAGATTAATTGTTTAACAGGTTCAAAGTTTATTGCAGAATTCCATTTACTTTTTTTTGAAAGAATCAATGCATCATCATAAGTATCTTTTGCTCTTTCAATCCGATATTTTATTAAATCATCTTTAGTTCCTTTCATATTCTTATACCATCTTTTTTAATATTTTCATATAAAGGAGTGATAAAATGATTTTCATTCCAATCATTTTTCGTATAAAATAATGGAGAAATGATTTCTCCTGTATCAATCTCTATTTCATACAAATCATCCATTAGCTTTGTCTCCAGATCAAAAGATATATTTGTCGAATTTAATAAAATCAATAAATCCCAATCAGACATTTTTTTAGACTTATTTCTTGCTCTTGAACCATAAAGTATAATCTCAGCATCTGGCACTGATTTGTAGATTATTTGTTTGATTTTAAATAATATGTCATTTTTATGTTTCATGTTTCAAATATACTCATTTATTTTGATTATCAAGGTCGGATGCCATATTCGCTTGGTGCTAACGGTACCGTTAATATGTGTTACAGTAATCACATTATACTTTATCATCATACGTCAGCAGCCATTTCCATAAGGGGACTGCCTTGATTTTACCTTCTTCGGTTTTCCATTCTTTTTCAATAACAGCATTTATCAAAAGAGCATTTTTTACACCTTCTGCATCCATTGATTCTTTCAGACCGTTTATTTCTCTTTTCAGCGTTGAAGCATCTGAAATATCATAAGCCACATTAATCAGATGTTTTTTCCCATCATGAAAATATACAAAGTCCGTTTCTTGTACGCCTTTGAAATAAAAAATCTGGTTGCTTATTCTTCTCAGGTGATTAAATACAACATTTTCGTACTGCTTGCTTTTTTCAGGTACCACAAGCTGAGAGCAATAATAACTGTTGTCTGCAACATACACTTTTTTGGGATTCCTGTTTTGTTCATTTATGGATTTCCTATGTATTGGAACAGTGAAACACGCAAAAACATCTTCAAAATACGAGATATAATCATACAGGGAATTTTTTGCAAGCACCAGTCCTATAGATTTCATATCGTTAAATACTTTATTGATACTAAGCAGTCCGGCAGAATTTCTGAACACATGACGCATAAAATGATTAATAGCTGCATGGTTTTTAATATCGTATCTGTCCACCACGTCCTTGTAAAGCATAAGCTGCATATAGTCGTGAATGGTTTTTCTTACCAAAGGTTCATCAAAAGAAACAATTTCGGGAAAGCCCCCGGTGTAGAGATATTTATTTAGAGCATTCTGAATTTCTCCTACTGAGTGGGGATTATATATGTCCGGGTTGATTTTTAAAAATGCCAGATATTCTCTGAACGATAAGGGAAACAATTCGTAGCAAAGAGTACGCCCCCTGAGTTCGGTGGCAAGTTCTCTGTTTAAGAGGCTTGATGAAGAACCTGTAATGAATATTCGCAGATTTTTTGTATCATAAATTCTTCGGATATACTTTTCCCAACCTTTCACTACCTGCACTTCATCAAAAAAAGCATACACTCTTTTCTTTGACATTTTAGGATACAATTCATAATATGCCTCTGTGATGTATTGAAGATCGTTCAACTCAAGGGGATGAAGCCGATCGTCTTCAAAATTGATGTAAAAGACTGCCTGACGCTCTGATTTTTTTGCAAGCTGCTGCATCCGATGATGCAAAAGACTGGTTTTACCACACCTGCGAGGACCAATTAATGAAATGATTTTATTAACATCAGGCAACTTCAATTGGCGCGGTTTTAAAGCCTTTGCCATTACCAATTCCTGATTTTCGCGTATAAGGGTTTTGAAAATTTCCTTTTTCACAGATACAATTTTTTATATTTTTATCTCTCTTGGAGATACAAATATACTCTTTTTTATCTTTCTATGAAAGAAATATTGATTTTAATTATTAAAGTATTTATTTTGACTACACTATATCTGAATTTAGCATTTTGCCCAAAATTGTAAATATTCATCCTCTTTTTTCCGCATAATTTTTTGTTGTTTATCATTGCTGTCTTTATAGCCAAGAAGATGCAGAACACCATGTATTACTACGCGCTGGAATTCTTTTTTAACCGGAACCGCAAATTTCAGGGCATTTTCTTTTACCCTGTCTGTGCTGATGAATAAATCGCCGCTGATGATTTTTCCGGAACAATAATCAAAGGTAATTATATCGGTATAATAATCGTGATTCAGGCTTTGTTTATTAATATTGAGCAAATAATCATCGCTACAAAAAATTATATTAATAGCGCCTGCTTGTTTTTTCTCGGCAGCTACAGTTTGCTCAATCCATTTTTTAACAGGAGTGGTTTGCTGGAAGGGTTTGTATTTATTCAGATAGAAAAAAGAAACAGACATTAGCAACGCTTGAATTTAAGCTCAACTTCGCGACCTTTGTCGTAAAAATTTACTTCATCTGCAAGATGACGCATTAGAAAAATTCCTCTGCCATGCGGATTTTCTATATTCTCGGCAGTGGTAGGATCTGGTATAGATGTAGAATCAAAGCCTGGCCCCTGATCAAACACTTTAAAAGAAAGCATTTGGATGTCGTTATAGAAAATTACTTTAACTGTTTTGCGCGGGTCGAATTTATTACCATGCAGAATAGCATTATTGACAGCCTCAATTATAGCGACAAGAATGTTTCCGTAAATTTCTGTTCCAAGTTTATATTCAACAGAAATGTCGTCAATAAATTTCTCTACCAGAGTAATATTTTCAATTTTGGATGGGAATGAAATTTCTGTGTTCATTAATTATCGTTTAGTTTAATTAGGTATTCTTTGTATTTGTTTTTATAATATTTATAAAGTTTAATATCGGTAAAATTAATCATCTCATTAAACTTCGAATTTATACCTTTATACTTAAAAATCTCCTCAGGGTTACTATATTTTTCATCTTTTGCTTCCTTCGATTCGCGCTTATTGTCTATTTCTCTCTGAAATTCAGCATTTTCAGCATCTAAAAGTCGCGTTTCAATTAAATTTTGACGCTTCATCATTTCTGGGGTAATGTTTTTATTAATCAGGTCGGTTTGGTTTTTCTCCATCAGCCCTTTAATATCGTTCAAAGCCTTTTGTGCCTGAGGACTTAGCTTAGAGTTGCTCATTAATTCATCCATCATTTGAGAAAAAATTTCCTGTTGCGCCAACATTTTAGATAATTGTTTGTTCGTAGCATTTGGGTCGAAATTTCCCTTTCCGTCTTTTCCTCCTTTTTTCATTTGGTCGAGCATTTGCTGGAGCTGTTGTTTTAAGGACTCCTGCTGCTCTTTCATGCCTTTCATATTAGGTTTTTTCCCTTTTTTCCCTCCTTTTTTGGGTTTAGAGCATTGACCTCCCGACATTCCCTCCATGTTGTTTTCCATTTGCTTTAAAGCCTCTGAAAGCAACAGCGCAAGATTATTTGCAGAAGTCATAACAAACTGCTGGCTTGTTCGCGATTGATGTATATTTCGGTCTCCCATGGACTCAAGCGTTTTCTCCATGCTTTTATCCAGAATGCCAATTTCTTTGTTTACAATAGATTTTAACTGAGGGGTTCTTTTTGCCAGAGCAGTTAAAGAATCTTTTATTACTTTGAAATTATCAGAAAGATTTTTTTGTGTACTGACAGCTTCGATGAATTTTGGATTTTTTGCCTGCATTTCTTTAAGTGCTTCCATTAAATTTTCCTGATTAAAACTGAATGTTACAATATTTTCGAGAATTTTCCGCAATGCATCCAGATCTTCCTCCTGTTGCTGCGCCTGTTGCTTCTGCATCATGTTTTTCATGTTCTCGGACATGTTCTTTATTTTGGAAGAATTTTCTTTTTGCTTTTTGGAAGCTTTTTTCATTTTATTTTCCTTCATTTCTTTGCTGCCTTCTTTGAAATCATTGCTGATGTCTTCTTTTTCTTTCTCGAATTTATCTAAATCCATCGGATTTTTAAGTTCTTTATTTTCGTCGAGAACTTTTTCATATTCCTGCGAAATTTTTTCAAATTCTTCGGCTTGTTTTTTCTGTTCTTCGCTTAATGCTTCTTTGTTTTCATCAGCTCCTTTTTCTGCTGTTTTTTCCGATAATTCATTTTGTTTTTCTGCCAGTTCATTGAGTCGCTCAATGGTGTTGTCAATTTTTTTCTCAATTTCATATTTTTTCAGCAACTCCATATTCCTGTCAAGCTGCTTGGAAAGGTCTTCGTAATTGAGCTTCATGTCTTTTGCAAGCTCGTTGACTTTTTTCTTATCCACATCCTGCATAAGTTTGTTCAGTTCTTCCAGCATTTTTTTCATCTCGTCAGTAAAAACATTTTCCAGCAGTTCCTGCATTTGTTTTTGTTTTTCAAGAATTTCTTTTTGCTGTTCAGAGAAAGAATTCAGCATTTCGTTTTTCTTTTCAAATTCTTTTGAAATCTGCTGTGTGAGATCTTCAAGTCGGTTCTGTTTTGAAGAAATCTGCTCCATAATTTTTGTTTTGTCCCAGGATGAAAGATTTTTATTAATGAGATTTTCCTGAAGATTATTAATGTCGCGTTTCAGTTCTTTTGCAAGCTTTAAGCTTTCATCCATTTTTGCTTCAAGATTTTTTGAAGATTCGTCTTCAAATTTTTGCAAATCATCTTTTGTTGGAATAATAACATCATATACTGTAGACTGCGCAGATTTGCTGCCATTCACAGCATCGTTGTCCCACACTTCAAAATAATATTCAATTTTTTTATTGTCAGGAACTTTGATGGAAGAAAAATCAAAAGCATAATAAAACTCCTGCGAAGATAATCCGGCATTTAAAGGAAGCAAGATAGAGACTATTGTATCACTATTATCGGGAGCATCTTTGCCTGTAATTTTATAATTAAATGTAAGTTTCTGAAACCCGTAGTCATCGTTTATTATTCCATTAAAATAGAAAGATGCAAATTTTGCAGAATCTTTTATGGTGTTTACTTTGATACCGGGACCAAGATCGGGTATTACATTAATATTATATTTTACCAAATCGGATTTTTTGAAATGTTTATTGGAAACCGCAATTTTATAATTACTGCCTATTAGAAATAATTTAGAAACAGAAAATCCTTCAACTCCTTTACTTGCCCTTAGTTTTATGCTATCATTAAAAACGATTGTAAGAGAGTCTATATCTTTTGTGTTGAAATTCCATTTGATTTTGGAACCGCACGGAACGGTTATATCGCCTATGTTTTCGTATAGTTTGTTTGTATCGCGGGTATATGCGGGCACATCAACAGCAATGCTGAAATCAAGAATTGTAGGCGCGGGCAGCACTTTTATAACATATTGTTGTGAGCGGTACTGATCAGCACTGAATGAAAATTCTACATTATTATTGATATTTTTAAATGTATATGAAAATTTTGATTTGGAAATTTTTGTCATTTGAAAATTGCTGTTTCCAAAAACAATATACACGATTTCAGGTACGAAATTTCCACGCATTTCAAGCTTTACCTGAAAATCGTTTCCTTTTTGAACAGATAATGTATCGTTGAGTAAAATAAAATCAAAGGGCGCTTTTGGTTCAAAATGGGAATCGTATTTTACAACTCTTTCCGTTCCTTCTGTAATAACAGATGGCCAAAAGATTAAAATAACAAGAATAATAAAACCAACAAAAGCGAGATACCGGGCGTATTTTAGATTCTCTTTCAGGTTGACAGCTTTGTTAAAAGGGATGGGTTTTAACGCAGAAATACGTTTGTTTATACTTGCAATAATAAGTTCCTGTGAGAAACCGGGAATATTTTTTATATCTGCAAGTTCAAGAGTATTGGTAAGTTTGTCCTGCAATTCGCCGAAATGTTTTGCAAGAATATTTGATGCTTGTTTGTAAGAAATTATTTTCCCTATTTTAAAAAATTGCAGCGTGGGAATTAAAATCAGTTTGATAAAAATTGCAAAAGAAATCGCTGAAACCCCATAAAATAGCACAGTTCTAAATCCCGAAGAAAAGTGCCCGAAATATTCTGTTATTGCTGCAAAAAGAAAAAATGCAAGAAACAGAGTTGTGGTCAGAATAAATCCTTTGATGATTTGATTCTTGTAGAATTTACGAATAAATCCATCCAGTTTAACAATTAATATATCGAGATTTTGGTTCAATTTTTTTTATTTACTTTTTTTATTGTGCAATCGCTCCATACTTCGACTTCGCTCAGCACAGGTGGAGCGATTTTACAATACTAATCCATCCTCAATAACCATATTAAAAAGTTCTGTCATATTGATACCAAGATATTCTGCCTGCTGAGGAATAATGCTTGCTTTTGTCATTCCCGGAACGGTGTTTATCTCGAGAAAGACAAGCCTGTTTTTTGTCAGAATATAATCAACGCGGCAGATTCCTTTGCAATTTAATGTGTCATAAATCAGGGAGGTTAATTCTTTGCAATTTTTTTCATCCCTCGCAGAAATTCTGGCAGGAGTTATTTCATTAGACGCTCCGTTGTACTTAGCATCCACATCAAAAAATTCATTTAAGGGGACGATTTCTGTTATAGGAAAAACAATATCTTTTTTCTTCGTTTTAAATACGCCACAAGTAAGTTCTGTGCCCTGAATATATTCTTCAATAATCACTTCGGTATCCTCAGCAAATGCTTTTTTAACAGCGGCAGTCAGAGCGTTTTTTGTTTTTACTTTTGTAATCCCATAGCTGGAGCCGCCGTTATTAGGCTTAACAAAGCATGGCAATCCGACTTTCGCAATTATTTTATCGGGTTCGATTTTATCTTTTTCACGAAGTAAAACAGCCTTTGCTGTGTCAATATTAATATCTTTTAAGTAAAGTTTACAAGCGTATTTGTTAAATGTAACAGCAGAGGTCAGCAAGCCCGATGTTGAATAAGGAATGCCTATAATATCAAAATATCCTTGTAAAACGCCATTTTCACCGGGAGTTCCGTGAATTGCAATTAGGGCAAAATCGAATTTTATTTTTTTATTATCTGCAGTGAAGGAAAAATCATCTTTATTGACCTTACAGTCTTTGAAAGGTTCAGATTTAACGAGCCATTTGGGACCTTTTACCAGTACAAGAAACGCATTGTATTTTTTGGTATCAATAATTTTTGCAACCTGTAATCCGCTTTTCAAAGAAACTTTAACTTCCGAAGAATCTCCTCCGTAAAGAATTGCAATATTTTTTTTCATATCGAAAATTTTAAGACAGCAAATATAATTAAATCAACAAATAAAGCCAATAGGTTTTTAATATATACATTAGCAAGATAAATAAGAAAAGTTCTAAGTGCAATCAGGAAACGAACAAAGTGAACTCACAGCTTGCCCCAAATTATAGGAGATACAATATATTTATAGTAAACGAGAAAAGTGGACTTTTCTTGCTTTTAGCAATTATTAATTAACTGATAATTATCAATAGCCAGTACAAGTTAACCTTTATTAGAAATATTTTAGTTAAGTTTTTCTTGCTAAAATTACATAGAATGAATATTACTGACGATAATGTTCTATCGATTCCGATGAATAAGCCCTCTGCACCAGAGTAAACCGAGCTCTGTATTTTCCACTAAAAACAGGGTAAATTTGTTAGATATCGAGAAAGTTGGATTTTTAGTTTTGTGAAATTTTGCCGGAAAAAAATCATAGTCATAAATCGAATACTCTTTAAGTTTTAGAGAGTACCCCTACACATTGTCTTTACTATAAAACAAAGATTATTTATTTACCCTCGAACGCTTTTTCAAATTAAACGTTAACAAATTTTCTTCACACGTAAAGTAAATTTGTGTTACTTATATACAAATTTACTTTAGAAATTCAGGTAGTAGATATTTTAATGCGTAATTTTGTATAAGAGGGTATCGAGATTGAAAGAATTTTTTTTGAATTTTTTCTCTAACTGGATATTTCGTAAAACTTATGTCTCGAAGTTATGATAAAATTTCTCCCCACCGCACAAATTAGAAATAAAGGTTTTTGAAACAGTTAAAGAAACAAATATGGCCTTATGTTATATAACATATTAAAAGCAGGGTTACATTTTCGACCTTATGCAATTAATATTATTGAAGGGGTATAATTTTTAGAATTAGAAAATGTTAATTTATTTGAAAAATAAAGAACCACCACCTATTCACAGCAGCACATTGCTTGTTGTGGTCTCCCCCACGCATGCCCCTTAACCACAACAATCAAAGAGCTGCTCTTGCCCATCCGGCATTTGCATAACTTATTGTTTTTTATAAAATTTTCACAAATCAAATATTAATCTTAAAATCTTAATAATTATGAGAACGAAATTACAACTTCTAAGTTCGGCAATATTCACTTGCCTTTTATTAATTTTTTATTCAGGGAATATGTATTCACAGACAGTAATTGTAAATTATGATTTCAATAGTGCATCATCATATCCTGTCTCACCAACAGCAACAGCGACAAATGTTTCATCTTCCTCAACATGTACAGAATCCTTTGCTACATTTACAGGTGTAGTATCAGACGAACAGGCTTTTGCTATCAACGCAACAGCTGGTTATGCCGTTGCAATGAATAATTCAAGCGGTACAAATACAAAATACTGGACAATAACAATCAATGGTAGTGATTTAGTAAATTACAAGTCTTATGAAGTATATTTTCAAGCAAGGCGAAGTTCAACCGGAGCGCAAAAAGTAACTTTGTTTTACAGTACCGATGGTACAAATTATACAAGTTACAATTATGTGAGCTTAACATCAGCAGATGTATATTATGAAGGTGTATTTGATTTAACAGCCATTACTTCATTAGATTTTCAAAGCACGGTTTATTTACGATTGGCAGCGAGTGAAGCAAGCAGTACAGGTACATTACGTATTGACAACCTACAGTTTCGGGCATTAAAAGTAGAATCCGATACGAGCAGTTCTGAAAGTTGGCTAACAAATGGAAATATGAATATAACAGACACAAGCTTTATTGGGACAAAAGATAATAAGGGTTTTTCGATAAAAGCAAACAATAATAAATGTCTTGAGTTTAGTACAAATGGGAATACAACAGTCAGCTCGCTGGCAGGGACAGGAACTGGAATTGTAAAAACAGACAGCACAGGTCTTTTGAGTAAGATGGTATTTAGCTCAGATTCTACTTTGGTTTTACGTGCTGACGGTACATTTGGTAAAATATCAACAGCAAGTTTTGACACGATAGATTCTCTACAAATAGCAGATAAAATAAAAATAGGAACCCATTCATTATATCTTGGAGAAAGCAATAACGGGGGTACGTTAAGCAATTATATTTATTCTAATGAAGACTTATATATCCAAAGCAATGTCGGTAATAACAGAAACACATTGATTAATGCAAACAATACCGGTAAAGTTGGTTTTGGCACAAGTAACCCATTAGTAAATTTTCATATAAAAGGAATAACAGATTTTAATCAAAACCCACCGCCTGTTTTATCGGCAGTTATTCGTATTCAAGACAGCACCATAAATCATCCGACAAATAACAGAAATTCATGGTGGGATTTAATTTCAAGTGCATCAAACAGCAAGTTTTTATTTTCTACAGGGTCTGATACTGTAACAAAAAATGTGCTGACGCTTATGGAAAATGGTAATGTTGGTATTGGAACAACAACACCGGAATATAATCTCGAAATAACTAATCCTGATACATCAGGAAGCACTCTGTCTCTTAATAATTATAGTTCAACAAGCTTTCATAGCAGTATTATTTTTAAACATAGAGTTCTTGAAAAGTGGAAAATTGGAATTGACCCTGACGCAAATGAAACGAATAGCTTTTATATCGGTGGCGGTTCAAATTCAAACACAAAATTTTTAATTGATGAAAATGGCAGGTTTGGATTTGGTACTTCAAACCCTACACAAATGGTAACAATACAGCATAATGATGCAACCGGAGGAATATTAATAAATCAATTTGATGCAGATTCATTGATAAAACCAAGTGAGATAAAATTCAACCATAACGGAGTTCAGAAGTGGGCATTAGGTAGCCATATCAGTAGCACATCCTCTGACCCTCATGATTTTTTTATCTGGAATCATATTTCGCAAAAAGTTTCATTGTTTATAAATGATTCAAATAAAGTTGGAATTGGAAATAATACAAATTTGCAAGCCGATTTAGATGTAACAGGTAGTATCAGGTCCTCTAATTTATCCGGCACAGGCTCTAAATTGGTGCAGGTTAATAATAATGGTATTTTTTCAACAACATCATTTGATCCTTCAACATTAACGTCGCTCAATTATTGGCATACCACAGATACATCGCATCTTTATACAACATTTGCAAATGTTGGGATTGGAACAGAAAATCCACAGGTAAATTTACATTTAAAAGGAATAACCGAAAGTACTGGAACAAATCCGCTGTCAACCTATTTCAGGATTGAAGATGAAGTGCATTATACACCAAATGGTAGCAGAAATGTTTACTGGGATTTTATTGTTAGCGGACTCGACCAAAAATTTATAATCAGAAATACAGCAGACAATGATACAACCAATGTATTAGTGCTAGGAGAAGATGGTAGAATGGGGATATGCACCGATTTACAGTCTGTAAGCGGAAGCGATACTTTGTATAAATTATACGTGGGTGGTGGTATAAAAGCAAGAGATATTAAAGTTAAATCGAACTTGTGGGCAGATTATGTTTTTGATAATAATTACAAGCTCATGCCATTAACAGTTTTAGAAGATTTCATAAAAATAAACAAACATCTTCCGGGTATTCCTTCTGCAAATGAAATAGAAAACAACGATGGCTTTGAAGTAGGAGCAATGCAGCAAAAACTTTTAGAAAAAATAGAGGAGCAGTCCCTTTATATAATAAATCTGCAAAAACAGATAGACGAGCTGAAAAAATTAGTGAATGAAAACAAATAAGGAGGTACTTGAATGAAAACAATACTATTTTTTGTACCTTTGATATTATTAATATCAGGTACAATGTACGCGCAACAGATAACTATAGACGGCAAGCAATTCAAATGCGGTGATAGCATATATTATCCTATGATTGTAAATTATACCATGGATCCTCTAAAATTAGTCGGTACTTCTGAATATTTTGTTTCACCTTGTCATTCGTATGGTGCAACATCTACTTATGAGTGTAGCGATACTTTGTCTTGTAGTAATCAAATATTATCAGATTTTA
>Ga0208373_1000849_pt1 | contig 46536 bp, 37 predicted proteins | sample RifOxyC2_FD_184036 | JGI IMG/M metagenome (GOLD analysis project Ga0208373, IMG submission 184036) | Soil microbial communities from Rifle, Colorado - Rifle Oxygen_injection C2 (SPAdes) | ecosystem: Environmental > Terrestrial > Deep subsurface > Rock core/Sediment | place: Rifle, Colorado...
TGAAGAAAAGATTGATTTTGAAAAATATGCCAAATATGCTCAGATCCTGGAAAAAACAAAATGGGCCGAAGAATTTTCCTGGCATCATATTCGAAAAATCTGCCATTATATTCATCCCGTTATGGCTAAAAAAGGAGCGGTAATCTTTAAAGAGGGAGATAAAGAAGAGACCTTCGGAATTATTGTAAAAGGGTCCATTGATATACTGAAGCAAGGGGAAGAGGAAAACCGCAAGGTTGCAACATTGCAAAGCTCACAAACCTTTGGAGAAATGGCCCTGCTGGATGGAGAACCCAGGTCTGCAACCGGGGTTGCGGCGGAAGATTCCGTTATCTTTTTTATTTCAAAAAAAAATTTGATGGATATTGCAAATGACCATCCCAAACTGGGTTTTCAGATTATATGGAAAATTTCCAAATCATTGAGCCGGCATCTGAGAAACACCACTGGGAAACTGGTCGATTATATGGGAAATTGATTCATTCCGGCTCAGGATATTTTCAAGATCGATGCATGCTTTGTGATCTTATTGGATGACATTTTTAAAAGATCCAAGGATTTTGAGGGAGTGATACCCAGGCAGGTCTTGTATTTATTTGAAATCTCCAGAATTTGTTTTCCAATGGTGTCGCCGGGAATGAAAAAATCAATATTGCACAGTTCATTGGAAAAGGAACACATATATCGCTGTATTTCCCCGGTACTCAGGCGATTTTTCAAAAGATTAAAATTTAAAACCGGTTTCATTGCGGAAATGATGGGTAGGGGAAGATGCCATCGGGATGCAAAGAATCTGCCGATTTGGCTGTAAGAAATGCCGATGATACATTTTGAGGCTTGTTCCTTGGATAATTGCTTTTCATCAACGGCTATTTCAATGCGGAGATATATTTCAGGGGAAAAAAGGGCCACCAGATATTCGCCAAAATCATAGAGTATGGCAGTTATTTGAATATATTCGGCATGTTCCATCTTTTCTTCAAGGGCCAGTTCCCGGACAATAATGCTTCGTTGAAATGATTTGATCGCCTTGTCCTTAAGAATCCGGACCTTGGCCACGTCATTCATGATTTCGTAGATTTTCAGCCCGGCTGCAGCCAGTTTTATCTCCTCGGTGCCAAGGATGATCATTGCCTCGGAAATGGTAGAAATTCCCTTGTCGGAAAATTGTCCGTAAAATGAAGAATTAACGAGTTTCAGCAATTTGGTGGTCAGTGCCATGTCTTTTAAAATAACATCGGCAATATCATTTGCTGAAGAATATTTCATCTTCAGGATTTGGTTAACGTCCCGGATCTGATTTGAAAATGTCAAAAAAGAAGTGTTTTTCATGATATTATCGGAAAGGGCTTTGATAAATGTTTTATAATCCATTTTGCTTTCATCGGAAACCGGATGGTTCGAGGAAAAATCAATCCGGTCCAATTCGATGCCGGCATGGGGGGGATCAGAAAAATTCATTATTTCTCCAGAAAGAAAACAAAACTTGAAAAACCTTGTTAATCGACATTATAATGTCACCATAGTAGTATTTTTTCCTATTCTTTTCAATTGATATATGAAAAGGCAGATCCATAGATAAAACAAAAGACATATTTCTGGAATTCAAACATCGGGTTGAAAAGAATCGACAGGCCTTTTCAAATTCCAATATGGTCAGAATGAGGGAGGCTATCCGGTATTTAACCCCTCAAAAGCTTGAAATTTTTATCAAAATTCCATTTCTCCTGCATATTAATTCTCCTGAATATCCCGGATACACCGACCCCGTCATTTCATCCCATGGTATCTGGAATTTTTTAAATTCCGGGTTTTATAAGGAAGCGGCCCAGATTAAGCTTTTCCCCAAATCCATTCTTGAGACCGTTGAAAATGATGCTGCAGCTATTCTCGGTCTTTATCATATCGGCAGCCTGGGGACCTTTACCCAATCAAAGGGCTCTGATTTTGACTTCTGGATCATTATAGATAAAAAAAACTTTTCAAAAAAAAGGTATGAGAATTTTGAAAACAGGCTGGACGCTATTTTAAAATATTGCCGGGAAGCGTATCAACAGGAAGTCACTTTTTTTGTCATGGATCAGAAAGATATTAAAAACAATTGTTATTCTTTGTTCGACGACCCGGAAATCCTGGATGCGCCCAGAATTTTTTTAAAAGAGGAGTTTTACCGTACCTTTCTGATGATTGCCGGTAAGATCCCACTTTGGTGTGTATTGCCCGATTTTCAGGATGCTGAAAACGACCCGGGGATGAATATGGACGGCATTACCACGCAGATTTTATCCATGTATGATGACCTGATCGATCTTGGCAGGATATCGTCTATCCCCATGGAAGATGTGATAAAAGAACTCTTATGGCATATCTGCAAATCCGACCATGCTCCTGTCAAAGCCATTATCAAGGCCACCATGGTTTTCAGCTATGGATTCGGTGCTTCCAATCATAGACGGCTGTTGTACGATAAGATCAGGGAAGGGTATACAAAGGCTGGAATTGACGAGTTTTCTATGGACCCGTACAAGCTTTTGTTTGATCAAATCCTTGAATTTCATGAATCCGAAGATCCAAAAAGGCTGAATCTGATTAAAAACGCCATTTTTTTTCGATTATGCGATTGTCCTGATGTAAAAATGCCGGAGGAAGGCACCCCTAAAAGAAACCTGATTCAAAAATATATTCGCTTGTGGAAATTAAACCAGCATCAGGTGGGAAAACTTTTGTCCTATCCATCATGGGCTGAAGCGGAAAAACTGCTGTTGGAAAAAGCTTTTGTTCAGCGGTTGGCACAAATGTACAAGCATGTCGTTAAAGAAACGAAAAGCCAAAAATCCAGCCTTGATTTCGGGAAAGAAAAAAGAAACTGGATCATGTTGAAAAATAAAATCAGGACCCGGGCTAAATAAGAATCCGGATAAAATCCCGGAATGTTCCACCTATCTGAAACGAAAACAATATGTGCATCATCGTATCATACAAATGAAAAATTTTTTCCGCCTTAATACAGAATTAGAATCCGGGCAGGCCATTGAAAATTTATATCATCATTCAAATCTATTGGGGGTCCTGGGTTGGATTATGGAAAATGGCCTTTATCAAAGGCATAAGGCAGACATGATTCTGAAATCCGGCTTAAATCTGTTTGACTCCGGTTATGCACCGGTGGATCTTGATAAACTATATCTGAGCTTGCAGCCTTTAAAACCTCTTTCAGATAAAAATTTCGAACTTAATCCCCTTGTGGAAAAGATACTAGTCCTTCTTGTGTATCCGCCATCAAAAGAAAGATCTTATATCAGCAGTGCTGAGATCCTTGTTTCCAATACCTGGGGAGAATTGTTCTTCCGTGAAAACAAATTTGTTCCTATGACTTCAAAACAAGAGGTGTGTGAAGAATTGGCAATATGGCTGACCGGATTTGGATACCCAAATACCAGACTTTATATTTATCAATACTCGCTTGACCCTGATCCTGATATTGTTTATGAGCTTAAAAAGGCCCACAGCCTTATTGCAGTGGGAAATCAGGATAGATTAGACAGTCATCAAAAACCGTATTTGGACAAATTATAGGAACAAAATGCAGGACAAACATATTCTTCTAATCAATGATGATAAAGCCGGGCTCGGTCAGTTGGCGGCACTTATAAACGCTTTGGGGTTTCATCAGGTTTCATTGGCTGAGGGAGGGGTTGGCGCCTGGGTTGCCCTGAAATCAAAGAAACCGGATTGTGTCGTCAGTGCCTATGAAATGAAGGAAATGTCCGGTCTTGCGCTTCTGAGGATTATCCGGAGGGAAGAGGGTATTTCCGACACCCCGTTTTTTCTGACGGACAACGCCTTTACAAAAATAAAAGTGCTCCGGGCCGGGCAAACCTGAGTGTCAGGCCTTTTTGTCATTCCCTATGATGAAAAACGAATTGCCGAGAAGCTGGCTTTGGCCCTTGAAAATAAAAACGAACCTGTTATCCAAAAGGCCATGAAAACAATGAACGACGGGTTGCAGTTTATGGGGAAAAAAGAATATGATAAGGCCCTTGAAGTTTTTACAAGCCTCATCCATCAAAAAGAGAATCCTGAATACTATTTTAATATCGGTTATATCAAAACCTCCCAAAGCAAGCACAGCGAAGCCATCGAAGCCTTTTCCATGGCCACGAAATTAGATCGGCTTTTTGCCAGGGCCTATGAAGAAATGGGAAGGGTCTATAAGCTTTTAGGGGATCTTGCCAAAGCAGAAGAATATATGCGGCTGGCAGCCGAGATTTATATGGATACTGAGAAAATTGGGGCAGCCGAAGATATTTTAAATGAAATTCTTGAATCCGGCACCAATTCTCTCAATGTATTTAATACCCTGGGGGTGCTGTATCGAAAAAAAAGGGGAGCCTAAAATTGCCCTTTCCCATTATCACAAGGCATTGAAAATCCATCCGGATGAGCCTTATATCTATTATAATATGGGCCGGCTTCATTTAGACATGAAGGAAACCGAAACAGCCAAGGCGTTTTTCAAGACAGCCCTGGATAAAGATCCTGGTTTTGAAGAGGCGAAACAGGTCATCAAAGCCATTGATCTGGGTCTGGTTTAGCACTTTTCACAGATCTGAACCCAGTTTCTTGGCCTCAAGGGTTTCCCATCTGTCGTAGAGCGCCTGAACCCGCTCTTGGGCATCTTTGAGCAGAGAACAAAAATGGTTCATTTTGTCCATACTGTTGATCACCTCACTCTCCTGCAATTTGCCGGAGATTTCATCAACCTCGGTTTCCGCGGCCAGGATTTTTTCTTCAATATGATCCAGTTCAAATTTATCCTTAAATGAAAACCCAACGGCTTTAGACGGTTTTTTCTTTTCAGGTCGTTTATTTTTTTCAGGCTTTTCCACCAGCGTTTGCCGGTGTTTGATCACCTGGTCAAAATCGGCAAAAAATCGGCCGCCGGACCTTGGGTCCAGATAAAGGATCCGGTGGCAGACCTTGTCCATGAGATAGCGGTCATGGGACACAATGACAACAGCGCCTGCAAATTGCCGGATGCTTTCTTCAAGGACTTCCAGAGACAGGATATCAAGGTCATTGGTGGGTTCGTCCAGAAGCAGGACATCACAGGGGGTCAGCATGATATTGGCCAGAAGGATGCGTGCCTTTTCTCCGCCGGAAAGTTTTTTGACCGGCATATCCAATTGATCCGGCATGAAGAGAAAGCGCTTTGCCCAGGTCACGATATGGATACTGGTGCCCTTATAATTCACGCTGTCGCCACCGGCCGGATTCAGTGCCTCTTTTAAGGTGAGTTCAGGGTTCAGTTTGGACCGGTTCTGATCAAACACAGCCAGTTTTAATTCCTGGACCCATTCGACTTTTCCTTCATCCGGTTGAATCTTTTTTTCAAGAATCGATAGGAAAGTGGATTTTCCCGTACCGTTTTCTCCCACCACCCCCAGAACAAATTTAGGTCCCAGTTCAAAGCTGATATCTGAAAACAAGGGCCTGCCGTTGATGATCTTTTTCAATTGCCAGGCCCTTAAAAGCGATTTTGTCCGTCGGCCCGTGGAATCAAAATCAATATCAAGGGTTGCCAAGGCTTTGTTTCGCTCTTTTACGGCATATAATTCCATCCTGAGATTTCGGGCCTGTTCAATCCGGTATTTGGCCTTTGTGCTTCTGGCCTTTGCCCCTTGCCTGAGCCATTCATCTTCCCTTCTCATCTTGCCGGCCAGAGAAACCTGTTGTTTTTCCTGGGCCAGGAGAAAATTTTGCCGTTCCTTTTCAAAATTTTTATAGGAGCCCTGGATTTTAAAATATCCGGAAGGGTAATACTGGCCGATTTCCATGATATGGTAACAGATATTTTCAAGAAAGGACCGGTCGTGACTGACCGTGATATAGGAAAACCGGGCCGCTTTTAAGGTTTCCTCCAGCCATAAAATTCCGGTAATGTCCAGATGATTGGTGGGTTCGTCCAATAAGAGAAGGTCCGGCCGCCGGCAGAGGGCACGGGTAATGGCCAGCTTTTTTTTCCACCCACCGGATAATTCCGACGCCTTCAGATGCGGGTCCGGGAATCCGGTGGTCCCCAAGGCTTTCTGAACAATCCGGTGGTTTTCCTTTTCATCATGGGGATTTTCTTTTATACCGTCATACAGATGTTCTTCTATGGTCCGGTCCGGATCAAGGCGGTCCTCCTGGGGAAGATAAACAATTCTCAATCCGGTTTTGGTGATCAATTCACCCGTATCCGGTTGAATTTCTCCGGCGATCAGTTTGAGCAGGGTGGATTTTCCGGACCCATTCATGCCGATGAGGCCCAGCTTTTCGTTTAATTTAAAATCAAATGAAAGGTCCTGGAACAGGGTGTCGTCCCCATAGGTTTTGGAAACATTTTTCAGGCTGAATATCAGGCTCATGCAGGGCTCTTTTTAATATATAGGTTCATTGGGGTCCTTGTCTATCATGCTACCGATTAAAACTCAAACCGATTCATGCATTGATTTGTCGTGTCAAAATATTATAATGCAGTATCAGCAATAATACAAAAGGCTTTTGTCGGCAAAAGCCTTTCACCCAGTAACCGGAGACTATTGTTGTCATGAGAATTCTTGTGATTGAGGATGATATCAAAATTTCGGAATTTATTCAAAAGGGCCTTAAAGCCTCAGGATTTGCTGTGGATAAGGCCCTGACCGGGAAAACAGGGCTGGAAATGGCTTTTGACAATCTCTATGATGCCATGATTGTGGATATCATGCTGCCTGAAATGGACGGCATCACCCTTATCAAACATATCCGCAGGGAAAAGAACAATACGCCCATTATTATCCTGAGCGCCCGGGACAGGGTGGATGACCGGGTCAGCGGACTTCAGGCCGGGGCCGATGATTACCTGACAAAGCCCTTTGCCTTTTCCGAACTTCTGGCCCGGGTCCAGGCCCTTATCCGGCGGGCCGGCAATGTAATCGATCCGGTAAAGCTCTCCTATGCGGATTTGAGTATAGATATCCTGAAACGCCGGGTCACGCGTAAAAATGAAACCATTGATTTGCAGCCCCTGGAATTCTCTCTGCTCGAGTATCTGCTGCGGAACACGGAAAAAGTGGTTTCAAAAACCATGATCATGGAACATGTATGGAATTATAATTTTGATCCCATGACCAATGTGGTTGAGGCGCGCATCTGCCGGTTAAGAGATAAGATCGACAAAGATTTTGAACCCAAACTGATTCATACGGTCCGGGGCGCTGGATATGTCCTGAAAAGCGATGAAACATAAAATCTTCAATACCATTGCCTTCCGGTTGACCCTCTGGTTCACGGGGATTTTTACCATCTGCTCCGGCTTTGTATTTCTATTGTTTTATTATCTGGCCACCCAGACCCTTCAAAACCAGATCGACCGGGAACTGACGGACCAGGCCTCTAAATTTACCGCCATTATCCGTACCAACGGATTGATGGGAGCCAGGCAACTAGCCGTTCTGGAAGCCCAGGCAGCCGGAGAGAAGCTGATTTTTTTCAGGATCGTCTACCCCACCGGGGAAGTCTTCGCCTCTTCCCGGATGTCCTATTGGAAAAATGTCCATGTCAGTCAGACCGCCCTGCAGAAACTCAGTCTCCAAAAACTCAATATTTTTGAAACCATTGAAGTCCCTTCCACCCGCCAGAAAGCCAGGATTTTATACAGCTATGTGGCATCCAATGCGATTTTACAGACCGGGATTGCCATGGATGTGTATTCAAAATTTATGTCTGCATTTAAACTGGTATTTATCAGCGCCATGGGCTTTATTGTTCTTTTTTCTGCCGTTTCAGGCTGGCTTCTGGTGAGAGAAACCTTGTCACGGGTTGAAACCATTACCAGAACCGCTCAAAATATTTCCGGTTCAAACCTGGAGGCCCGGGTACAGGGGACAGGGAACAAAGATGAGCTGGATCACCTCGTCATCACCTTCAATTCAATGCTCGACAGAATAGAGGAGCTTGTTAAAAGTATCCGGGAGATGAGTGATAATATTGCTCATGATCTGAAAAGTCCCGTCACACGGATCAGGGGATTTGCCGAACTGGCCCTGGTTCATGAAGAGGGTCTTGAAGACTATCGCAATATGGCTGCCAATACCATTGAAGAATCGGACCGGCTTTTGGATATGATCAATACCATGCTGATGATTTCAAAGACGGAAGCCGGAGAAGGGGATTTTACGTTCAAGACCGTCAATCTCACGGATATGATCAAAGGCGCCTGTGATTTGTTCGCTCCCCTGGCAGAAGATAAAAGGATTTCCTTTGTCAATGAAATTGCGGATGATATTTTTGTGGAGGCGGACGTCCGGATGCTTCAAAGAGCTTTTTCCAATCTTCTGGACAATGCCATCAAATATACGCCAAACGACGGCATGATCCGGATTGCCGCGATTCTTGAAAACCGGACCGCCGTTATACGGGTGATGGATACCGGGATCGGCATCCTTCCGGAGTTTCATGAAAAAATTTTTGAACGGTTTTTCAGGGTTGAATCCTCCCGGACCAGTTCAGGTACGGGATTGGGGCTGAGCCTGGCCAGAACCATTGTCCGGCGGCACAAAGGCGATATTTGTGTCTTCAGTCACCCGGATAAGGGATCCGTATTTGAAATGAGATTACCAATTCGTAATTTAAAGATCATTTAATTGTCATGTTTATGTATTATGATTACGAACAGGTAGGCAGTATACAACATAAATCTGGAGGATGTCATGAAACAGACAAATAAACTATGGATGACACTGATAGTGTTCAGCCTGTTGGTGTTCCCGGCCCTGGAAAAAATCAGTTATGCCGCTGTTCAGATGGTTCCGGAGAACTTTTCTGAACTGGCCCGGCAGGCAAAACCGGCTGTTGTCAATATTCAAACGGAAAAAACCATTGAAGGCGGGGGCAGGGTATACCGGCATTTTTTCGGTTCCCCCTTTGGCGGGAATCAGGACATGTTTGAGGAATTCTTCGGTCCCTTTCTCCAACAGCAGCCCCGGAACAGAAAAGAAAGCAGCCTGGGCTCAGGGTTTATTATCACCGGGGATGGATATATTGTAACCAATAACCATGTCATTAAAGATGCGGATCAAATCAAGGTCATCTTACACGACAATAAGGAATATGAGGCAACCGTAGTCGGAACGGACCCCATGACGGATCTGGCCCTCATTAAAATTGAGGCCAAGGATCTCATGGCCTTGAAATTCGGCAGCTCTTCAAAGGCCGAGGTGGGCTCATGGGTGGTGGCCATCGGTAGCCCCTTCGGGCTTGAGCAGACCGTCACTGCCGGTATCGTCAGCGCCAAAGGCCGGATCATCGGGTCCGGACCCTACGATGATTTTATCCAGACCGATGCTTCCATTAATCCGGGGAATTCAGGGGGGCCTTTGCTGAACCTTGAAGGTGAAGTGATCGGTATCAATACGGCCATTGTCCGGTCAGGACAGGGGATAGGCTTTGCCATTCCTTCGGATCTTGCAACAGGGATCATTGCCCAATTGACTCAGGACAAAACGGTTTCGAGAGGCTGGATGGGAGTTGCCATCCAGGAGGTCACGCAGCAGCTTGCTGAATATTATGGTCTTAAAGACGTCAAAGGGGTCTTTGTGGCCAAGGTATTTGAGGGAGAACCTGCGGAAAAAGCCGGTATCCAGATTGGGGATGTTATTTATCAGATCAATGACAAGCCGGTTAATTCATCCAGAGATCTGACATTTACCGTGGCCGGAATTGCCGTCGGTGATACCATCAATGTTAAATTAATCCGGGAAGGTAAGGAAAAAACCATCAAGGTCAAGCTGGGCAAAAGACCTACGGATGATCCGAACAGCCTGGCACAAAATGAAGACTATGATGTTTTCGGGCTTAAGCTGAAACCCCTGGATGCCGATCTGGCCTCGAAACTCGGATATCCTGAAACCCTTAAAGGTCTTGTTCTGATGGATATTCAACAGGGCAGCAAGGTATCGGCCTCCATTCTCAGGCCTGGAGACTTTTTGCTGGAAATCAATCGCCATAAAATTGATACCCTGGAACAATATCAGCAGTATTTGAAAAAACTCAATACAGGCGAAACGGTCCAGCTCTTGTTCAGAAGGGGTAACAGCCAGGTCTTTGTCATCAGTGTTGAAAAGCCTTAACCGGTTGTATGATGGAATGAATCGAACGGCATTCTTTTCCTGGAGAAAAGGATGCCGTTTTTTTAATACTTGACAAAAATATAGTGAAACAATAGTAATTTTGACGAGGTAAAATCAGGATGCAGTCTTGGTTTTCAATCTTTCAAAGGATCAATTTACTCATTATAAAGGCAGGATGATGGAAGAATTAGAAGGTTTGCTGGAACTTAATAAATCAGAAGGTATTTATATCGATATCGGCACCCAGGTCTACCTTGAAATACAGGGCGTCAATTTTTCAGTGACAAGCGTCTTTATCGGAATGCTGAAAGATGAATTCATGATCATCACCCTTCCCAAAAGATATAAAACCGTTCAAAATAAACTCTATCCCGGAAATAAGATTGTTGTAAAATATTTGTTTGACGGTTCTGTTTTTGCCTTTCAGACCAGCGTCATCGAAACCATTACCAATCCCATCAAAGCCCTTGCCTTGGATTATCCCAAGGTCGTTCAGAAAAGGGAACTCAGAATCACAAAACGGAATTTTGTCGTCATTCCCGGACGGGTTGAGGCCAAAAAAACGGAATTTCCCATTGTTGTTTTTGATATCAGTAAAAACGGCCTCAGATTTAAATACAAGGACAATAAACAAAATCTGTCGACACTGAAAGAAAATGACGTGGTCCGGGTTTACTGTCAATTCCCCGGAGCACCGGAAGAAGTGGGAGTGCTTTCAGTGGTGCGCAATGTCAGAAGAGAACAGGACCAACTGTCCATCGGAACCGAGTTTCAGGATATTTCCAAAGCTTTTTTGAATCCCCTGATGCATTTTCTATATTCCATCGAGGATTTTTCTTAACGCTTTTTCACAGGATAGAAGGAATTACAATATAAAATTTGGTGGAGCTGAGAGCCCCTTTTTTGGTGTTTTGCCATGTTTTAACTTGTCTTACTAACTATCTGTTATCATAATTATTTTACGTCTATTTGATAAAAATATTTGACATTTTGTAGCTTACAAGCTACATTATTATTAATGGAAACAACGGAGAGAATTATACAGGAATATATTACCACTGGTGGCAAAAATCCTTTCAGCGACTGGTTTGATTCTCTTAAAGATATCCAGACTCAGGTTAAAATTGATGTAAGGATAGGCAGGTTAAGACTCGGTAATTTCGGCGATGCCAAAAGCATTGGGAAGGGCATATATGAACTGAGGATACCATTTGGACCCGGATATCGAATATATTATGGTCTTGAAGGCAGCAAAATAGTTTTGTTGCTTTGTGCGGGAGACAAAAGCAGCCAGAAAAAAGATATCAAAGATGCACATGCCTATTGGCAAGAATATATAGGAGAGAAATAATGGCAACTGCAAATTATAAAGAAGGGCTTTCAGAAAGATTGCAGAACCCCGTGTATGCCGTTGAATATTTAAATGAGGCACTGCGGGAAGGTTCCCAGGAAATATTTATGCTGGCGCTTAGGGATGTTGCAAAAGCTAAAGGAATTTCAATGGTTGCTAAAGAAACTGATCTCAATAGGGAAACCATGTATCGGATGCTGTCAGCGAAAGGCAATCCCAATCTTTCAAGTTTAAATAAAATATTAAATACCCTTGGATTAACATTGACCATAGAGACAAAAGGGAATGCCGCCTAAATATAACCTGAATTTATTCATAGGTTGGTGGAGCTGAGGGGGATCGAACCCCTGACCTCATGGCTGCCAGCCATGCGCTCTCCCAGCTGAGCTACAGCCCCGTATCGGAAGATGTAGTTAAATAATAGATTGCCGTTGCCCTGTCAATAAAAAAATATAGTTTTAAAATTTTTTTATTTAGGGGCAGGGTAGCGCTTCAAAGAATAAAATATTGACACAGGCTTTCGTGAAACGATAATATGCCCTGTTTATTTTATAATTACCTTTTTCAGGAGAGTTAAGGAGAACGTGATGCTGAGTTATCTGCGGGAAAATACCGGGAACTGGATCATAAAGATATTTCTTGGGATTATTGTCATTGTATTTGTCTTCCTGGGTGTCGGATCATTTGGATCAAAAAGAGGGAATTCGATTGCAACGGTTGATGATGAACCCATCACTATGAAGGAATACCAGCAGACCTATAAATCCATTGTTGACCAATATCGGGCCCAATTCGGCAAGGAATTAAACGAAGAGATGTTAAAGGCCTTGAATATAAAACAGCAGGCCCTTGATGCATTGATCAATCAAAAAATACTGCTTGCTGAAGCAGATAAGATGAATATCAAGGTTTCTGCAAAGGAACTTCAGGACGCCTTGATATCATTTAAAGCGTTCCAGAAAGACGGCGTTTTTAACATGGATCAATACAAAGCCGTTTTAAGTCGGGAATCTCTTACGCCTGAAAGCTTTGAACACCTTCAGAGGATTTCCATGCGGGAGGGAAAACTCAGGTCCGTCCTGATGAGTGCCGTCAATGTGTCTGATATTGAAGCCCGGAACTGGTATCGTTTTTTGAATACCAAAACAGCGGTGGAGTATATCGGATTTGACCCGAAAAAATATACGGATATCCATCCTGATGATGCACAGATAAAACAATATCGTGCGGAACATACCGATCAATATAAATCCGAACCCAAAGTGAAGGTCTTGTATTTGAATTTTGCTCCTGAAGACCATAAGGTGAGCATTACTGAAGCCCAGATTAAAGATTATTATGACCAGCATCCAAAGGAATTTCAAATTCCTGAAACCGTTGAAGCCGGTCATATCCTGATCAAAGTTGATGAAAAGGCAACCGAAGACGCGGTAAAGGAAGCTCAAAAACGGGCACTTGACATCTATGACCGGATTATAAAAGGAGAAGGCTTTGAGGCCCTTGCCAAAAAATATTCAGAAGATTCTTCAAAGGACAACGGCGGATATCTGGGCCGGTTTGAAAAACAACAGATGGTACAACCCTTTGCAGATCAGGCCTTTTCCATGAAAGCCGGGGACATCAGCAAACCGGTCAAAACCATGTTTGGCTGGCACATTATCAAGCTGATATCAAAAGAAAACGCTTCCACATTGACCCTGAGCCAGGTGTCGGAAAAAATAAGGCAGACTCTGGAGCTTCAGGAAACGCAGAATGCAGCCTATCTAAAAGCCGGAGAAGCATTTGATGCCGTCATTGACGGGGATGACCTCGATCAGGTGGCGCGGATCAGCGGGAAACCGATTATGGAAACAGGGGAATTCCCCATCAGCGGTGAAGGACTTGATATGCCGGACCGTCAGGAATTTGCCGAAATAGCCTTTGAACTGACGAAAGACAATATCAGTGATGTGAAACAGATCGGGAATTCTTATTACCTGATCAAGGTGGTTCAGAAAATCGATTCAACGGTTCTGGACCTGGATCAAGCCAAAGACAAAATCATTCAGGACCTGACGGAAAATCTCCGGCAGGCCAAAGCAAAAGAAGAGGCCCGGCTTTATCTTGAAAAAACAAAGGAGACCCAATCTCTGGCCCAGATCGCCAAGGACCATCGTCTTGAACTCAAGACCACCCCTTTGTTTTCAAGAAACGGCACCATCGAAGACATTGGCAATTCTCCTGAATTTATCCAGGCCGGTTTTTCCGTAAATGAGAATCAGAAGATCTTTCCGGAAATCATTGAAGCCCCGACAGGATATTATCTTGTCGGATTTAAAGAAAAGAAAATACCCGATGATTCAGAGATGACCGAGAGCATAACGGATCTGAAACAGCAGATCGCCCAGAGAAAGCAGAGCCAGGCCTTTCAGTCATGGATCACCGAATTGAAAAAACGCTATACCATTGAGTATGATCCGCAGCTTCTGAATTGAGGATGGGTTTGAATATAAAAGCCATTGGCGTCAAGGCCGCTGTTCTTTGTTTTTTACTAATTGTCTCATGCGCGCCGAGACAGCCCTTCGTTTCCATTGGAAACGGTATTCAGACCGATCCTGCACTTGTATCCGGAACGCTTTCCAATGGGTTTCAGTATCTGCTTATGGAAAACCCTGTCCCTGACGACAGGGTTTTTATTTACCTGACCCTATTTTCCGGTTCCCTGCATGAAACCGATGAACAGCAGGGAGTGGCCCATTTTCTGGAACACATGTTGTTTAATGGGTCAAAACATTTCAAGCCCGGAGAATTGATAGCCTATTTTCAATCCATTGGTATGGAATTCGGCGCCGATGCCAACGCTCAAACGGGTTTTTTTAATACGGTGTATAATCTGTCCCTGCCCAAGGGAGATCAACATCATTTGGAAAAGGCCTTCACGGTTATTCAGGATTATGCCGAAGGGGCAAGTCTTCTGGAAAATGAAATCCTTCGTGAACGAGGGATTATTCTTGCCGAGAAACGGGAGAGAGATTCGGTTTCCTTCCGGACCTTTAAAAAAACCCTTGAATTTGAACTTCCGGACTCGCTTTTTGCTCAAAGATTTCCCATAGGATTGGAATCCGTTATCCAGAAGGCTGACCAAAAACTTCTTAAATCCTATTATGACAAATGGTATCGTCCGGATAACATGGCCTTGATCGTGGTGGGAGACGTTGATATGAAAACCGTGGAACCTATGATAAGAGACCGATTTTCATCTCTTTTGCCCCGTTCTTCCGGTATTCCGGCCCCTCCTTCAACCCAATGGAAGGAACATGAAAAGACCAAGGCCTTCTATCATTATGAACCCGAGGCCGGCAGCACCCACGTAACCATAGAGACCCTTGGCTGGAAACCGTTTGAATCAGAAACCCCTGAAACCCTTAAGTCTGAAATCTTAACGCAGATCTCTCATTCAATGTTGGAAAACCGGCTGCTTAAACAGGCTCGTGATCAAACCGGTGGTTTTTCAGATGTTTCTGTTTTTTCCGGCACCATGCTGAATCATGTTTCTATTTCTGCTGTTCATGCTGCCTGCGAGCCTGAAAAATGGAAACAGGCCCTGGGTGATATGGAAAAGGCCCTGCGGCAGGGATTGACCTTTGGATTTGAAAAGAATGAACTGGACAGAGCGAAAGCAGAATTTCTGTCCGATCTGGAGAGAGAGGTCGATCAATGGGACACGCAGGAAAGTGAAGATATTGCAGACCGTCTCCTGGCCGATGTGAACGGAAAGAAAATGCTCTTGTCGGCCCGGCAGCGAAAGGAGATTTTGGAACCCTATATCCAATCCATATCTTTAAAGGATGCCCAGGACAGGCTGATCCAATTATGGCCCAAGGACCCAAGGCTCATCATCGTGACGGGGAATCTGTCACTGGATCAGGATGATCCCCCTGCCGAGATTCTGGACGTCTATACGAAAGCCGGTTTAAAAGAAATTGAAAAATACGGTCAGACCGAATCAAAAGCCTTTCCTTACCTTGAAATTCCAGCACCAGCAACAGGGGGGATCAAACATAGGGAGGATAATGTCCGGGATCTTGGAATCACCACCCTTGAATTGAATAATAAGGTCCGGCTGAATTTAAAGTCTACGGATTATAAGCAAAATGAAGTCCTCTTCAAGGTTTGCTTTGGACAGGGGAAAAAATCAGAACCCCTGTCAAAACCAGGGCTGTCTTTCATGGCCGAATCCGTTATCCAAAAAAGCGGTCTTGGACAATTAAATGCCGACCAGATGGAAGAGGCCCTGGCAGGACGTAAAATGAATATCAATTTTGATGTTAATGACAATTATTTTTCTTTTTCCGGTTCTGCCGACCCAGATGAAACCGAACTCTTATTTCAGCTCATCTATCATTATTTAAATGATCCCGGATTCCGGGAAGAAACCCTTGAGCGTACAAATATACAGTATCAGCAGATGTATACAGGCCTCTTGAGAAAACCCGAAGGCATCATGCAGATCAAGGGGATTCCTTTCCTGGCCAACAATGATCCCGGATTCGGCTTGCCGGAACCCGCCAGGATGCAGCAGTATTCCATAAAGGATATACGAGAATGGCTGGAGCCTTATTTTAAAGGAGCCCCGGTTGAAGTTTCCCTTATCGGGGATATTGATCCGGAGAAAGTCATTTTCCTTGCCGATCATTATCTGGGAGCATTACCCCCGAGGGAAGATCAGATCCCGGCCCCTTCCAGGCAAATCACTTTTCCCCAAGGCCGGCAACTGGATCTGAAAATCGATACCAAAATTGAAGCAGGAGTGGTTCATGTGGCTTTTTTGACCGATGATTTCTGGGATATTGCCCAGACCCGGAGACTGACCCTCTTATCCAAGGTTTTTTCTGAAAAACTCAGGCTTTTGATCCGGGAGGAGCTGGGTGAAACCTATTCTCCTTATGTTTATAACGAGCCCTCTTTGATTTTTGATGATTATGGAGTCCTGCATATTGTTGTACAGGCAAAACAGGAAAAGCATGAATTGGTGTACGAGAAAATAACAGACATCATTGGCGAATTAAATTCGGCGAGGATCTCCCGACAAGATCTGGATATTGCCCTGGGACCTGCGATCAACCACCTTAAAATATATGTGGAAACCAACGAGTATTGGCTGAACTCGGTTATGGCGGATTCTTACCGGTATCCTCAAAAATTGGATTGGGCCAAAGAGTTGATCAAGGACTATACCGCCATCACTGCGGAAGAATTATTTCTGCTGGCAAAAAAATATTTGAAAATCGAAAACAGGGCCTTGATCCGAATCCAATCCGATTAATTTTTTTCAGATATATCCTGAATTTTTATCCTTTTTGCCTGTTCGGAAATTTTTGAGAAAACGATTCCAAAATTTTTCATTTCATAGATACAGATTCCATCCACGGTCAAAGATCCGTCTGCAACAACAGTATAGCTTTTATCCGCAGCAACTGTATCTTTGATATGGGCATGAACCTGAATCTTTTTATGGTTCGGTATAATCTGGCCCCGGTAAATCCATTCATGGGATTGCCCCACTAAAAGGTCAGGCTCGTATTCATCGGGATCAACCTCGAATTTCTCCAGAAGAAAAAACCGGATCATCTGGAGAAAGGATTCGATTCCAAGGGAGCCGGGACAGACAGGGTCCTGATAAAAATGCGCCTGAAAAAACCATTCAAGGGGATCAACCGCTTTTTTGGCCCTGATATATCCTTTTCCATACAGACCGGTATCCAGCTCCAAGATTTCTATCTGATCGATCATGCGGAGGGCCTTTGAGGGCATGCCCGAATTTTTATCCCGGTTCGGGTCATCCGGTGTCAACGGCGCAGTATTTTGAAATGGATCATAGGCGGGTCGCACATTTTCCACCCGTGATACCGGGTCCGTCAACCGGCTGTTTCGGATGCCGATCTGATTGGAGAGGGCTTTGGGGTTAAAAAAGCCGAAAGTGGTATTTCCTTTATAGACAACAGTCTTATTTTTTAAAACTTCAAAATCAAATTCCTGGATGATCATGCCGCCGGCTTTGGAAACCTCGGTGATACGGGTTCGGATGGTAAGGGTTCCGGAATCGCGGGAAAGCGGGGTGAATAAAACGGCTTTCCCCCCGAGATTTCTAAAATGGAGCCGGTCTTTGCTTTCAAGGGCGGACCCTGCATAGGCTGCCAGCCAGCCGCAGGGCTGGAGGGCGATTTCAAGCAAAATGCAAAAGGGCAGGACTGTTGTTTGGTTGGCTTTAAAATACCAGGCCTCTTCCGGAATATCATATTGGGTTTCAACCCATCCGCCGGCCTGCATTTTCCACTGGGGATGATCCGCCGTCAGGACCCTGTCCATAAAAAAATAAGGGGGTCTCGGGAGCCTTGCGATTTCCCTCTCATGGTCAAATATCCGATATTTTTCCCCAAAGGCCTCCGAGGGATTTCCTTGGGCAAAAGCCAGAATCCTGTCCCTTGAAAACAGCGGTTTTTTTTTGAATTTCTCCGCTAATGAGGGGTCGGTAACGGCTTCAAAACCGGTGATGACGGCTACAACGACATTGTCCTGGTTCAGAAATGTAAAATAGCCGCTGATTTTGTTTTTTTCCGTTTCAGTGACGGTAAAAAGAATCCGGACATCTCCCTGAAGCCCATTAAAGGATGAATACAGCCGTAAGCCCCCAATAAAGCCGGGCAGACACATCTGCCCGAGTTGGGTATGGGACCAGAGAATAGCGGCCTGGAAAGCCGCATCCACCATCATGGGGTCCGTGGTCCATTTGGAGCCGGGATAGTTTTTAAACCAGTGATCCGGAGTTGGGGAAAGCCTGGTGGTGATGTCTATCCCCCTTTCGGAATATCCATTGATGGATAAGATGGCCTGCATGTCTTTTCCATGGAAAAGAATGGAAGCATAAGCCTCGGTCACGGATAGGTTGCCGGGCCTCAGTTCCATAAAAGCGGATTTGGAAAGCACGGGCGGCGTTGGAAGGCTCTCCCTTAAAAGGATATTGCAGCTTGAATGAACAAAAGAAGAACCGCTTTGACCCTCGGAAACCATTTTTCCCGGGAGTATCCATTTTGTTCCCTGGGCCCGGCATTTCCCCAGCAGGACGTCTGCCTGGATTTCCGAAGGGCCGGGTTTAATCCCCTTCAAAAGTCTCATTTGGTCCATTCCGGCAAATACCAGACCTGGATTGTTTTTTTCCGAGGCCTTGGCCATGCATTCCATGATCAGGGCAAAGGGAACCACCGGCTCACCGTTGATCTCATGGGATTTCAATACCGGAACCGATTCTTTCCCAAATGAAAATGTCATGACCTTTGACAGTTTGGGGTCTTTGGGATTTCCAGATTCTGAAGCAAAACCGCCGATGACGATTTCCGGGCTGTTCAAGAGTTGTCCCATTTCCTTTAAAAGCTGCTTTGCCCCTTGTTTTAAAGGGATCAAGGCCAGTCCTTTTTTGTTGAATTCCCGTTTTAAACCATCATCCACCATACCGCCTTCCCAGGGCCCCCAGTTCACGGCTAGATATTTACAGGAAGGGTTGGCGGCAGAGAGTTTTTGGGCGGTTTTGTTGAGGATCTCATTGGCCATGGCATAATCACACTGGCCCTGGTTCCCGGTCCGGGCGGCTATGGAAGAAAACAGAACAAAATATTTGAGCCTGTCCTCCTTTGACACGGATAATAATACTTCAAGTCCTTTTACCTTTGTTTCCAGAACCCTGGTAAACGGTTCAATCTCTTTGTCCACGATGCGTTTGTCGTCGATGACCCCTGCACCGTGGACAATGGCGGTAATATGACGAAATTCTTTTCTGACGGCCTTAAAAACAGCATCGATTTCATTTTTGTTTCGGATATCGGCAGAAAAATATCTGACCATTGAGCCGTGGGCCTGCATGCGACGGATATGATCTTGTATCTCACGTCCGGTAAGGATTTTTTGATATTCTTTTTCAATATCAACGGGTTTGGGCATTTGTCCCTTGAATTGATTGGCCAGAATCGCTTTTTTCAGCAGGGCAGGGTCATGAAGATTTTCGGCCCATGTCGGTTCCGATGAATCCAGGGAAGCCCGGCCGATGAGGATCAGCACCGGAGAATATCGTTCAGCCATTTCAAGGGCGCAGGCGGCGGTAACGCCCCTGGCGCCACCGGTAAGGACAATGACATCCTCCGGAGCCAGATCCGTTCCTATATCCTGGATGTCCTGGTCCACCAGGTTTGGAATATTGCAGAAATCTCCATCCAGACCCATTTCTACAGATCCCTGGGTCATCATGAGGGACACGGCGGCCTCGGCATTTTGGAGGGCTATTTCTTTTGAATCCGGCAGGTCCAGGGCCCGGCACAATACATTTTTCCATTCCAGCCCCGCGGTTTTTGCAAGTCCGGCAAGTCCGCCAAAAACCGGATCAGTGGCGAAATTTTTACCATCGAATCCGAATCCGCCGCCTAAAAAGGAGACCGTTGTTAAAAAGGCGCCTTTTTCCCTGGCCGCCTCCATGAGATACCCGGCATTGGTCCGGGCCAGAAGAAAGGCGGATTTTAAGAATTCAATCCCGGTTAAAGACGCATCGGCATTAAAGGCATCCGGCACAATGACAATACCGGCGGCATCGGGTAATTCCGGAATCTTGGGGCTGTCGATATCAATGAGGGTACAGGGGATTCCGATTTTTTCAAATTCTATTCGAAACCCTTCGGAAACGCCGACGCTATCCTTGGTAATATATACTTTTTTTTTTGAGGGCAATTCTATTTTGGCCCCATTATAGAACCGGATCTCATTGGTGGGATATTTTTTCAAAGAGACCATCTTTCGTGACAACCGGTTTTCCGGATGAACAAGCGCAAGGTCACGGGTCAATTCAGAAGACGGTTGGGTCCCCAAAATTTTCGGAGCTGCCTGTTTTGAACCCTTTGACAGGAAATCGATAATTTCTCCGAGGGTTTTGAGGTTTCCCATATCCTCCGAGGAGATTGCTTCAATATGATCCAGTTCCTGTTCAAGTCTGGACAGGATTTCCACCCGCTTGATGGAGTCTATGCCCAGGTCGGATTCAAGGTTCATGGCGGGTTCCAGCATTTCGGCAGGAAACCCCGTCAATTCGGATACAGTGTTCATCAAAACAGTAGAAACCGTTTGATGAAGGTCGTTTACAGAATTCCCTGCCGTCTTTGTTTCCGCAACAACCGGCATGGGCACAACCGGTATAGGCAAATTGGGCGCAGAAGCGGTCTGGTGACGGATGGCTTGGCAGATGTCTTCGAGGGTTCGGACAGACCCCATGCTTTCCGTAGTAATGCCGTCGCAGTCCGGGATCTGTTTCTCAAGTTCGGAAATAATCTCAACTTTTTTGATGGAATCAATACCCAGATCCGACTCAATATCCATACCGGGTTCCAGCATTTCCGGAGGAAATCCGGTGAGGCGGCTTACAATTTCAAATAAGACGGGTTCGATTTTGTTATCATTAGCAGTTTCAGGGATTGGTTCAACGGGTGGAGGAACCGGAACGGGTTCGATGATCTGCGGCTTTTCAAGTTTTACTGCTGCCGGTTTAGGTTCCAAAACAGGGGTAAAGGCAAGATTGCGGGTCTGTTCCAGCATGAGGGCCAGGGTCTTGCCGGCCTGGGCCTGGGTGTCCAGAAAGCGCTCATGGGCACTGGCTGTCTGGGCCTGAAGCTGTTGCATGGCTTCCAGTCCTTTTTCCACCATTTTCATGGCTTCAAAGGCCGGGAAAGAAATATTCCCGGAATCGTTTTGCGTTTTGTAAGCTGTCATATCCAAACCTTTTAAGGGTGACCTATGGTCGGTTCGCGGTTTTTCATGAATGGGCGCTGCGGGTTTTGATACCGGAAGCGGGTTACGGTTCACAGATTTGGGATTGGCGCCGGTGAGCTCTATTTTCATTCGTTTGGGGTCTGCTTTTTTGACCGGGTCTTCCCAGGGGGTCAGGTCAACGGGAAACCCCTTTGCGGCAATGGCGCAAAGGGCATGGGCAAGATCCTCGATCCCGGAGCTTTTGCCGCAGGAGGCATCCAGGGAAACCACCGTTACCTCCCGGTCCTTTAGAATGGACTTTGTCAAACCCGTCAATACGGCCTTTGGCCCGACTTCAATAAAGGTGGTGATTTCTTTTTCAAACATATTTTGGATATTGCCGAGGAAATTGACCGGATTCACCAGTTGGTTGCCAAGGATATTTTTGATATCCGATTCTTTTCGGTCATAGGGGGCGGCAGTGGTATTGGAAAAGACTTCAATCCGGGTCGGTTCAAAGGACTTGGCGGATAAAGAGGCCTTGAAAGGCGCCACGGCATTTTCCACCAAACGGCTGTGAAAGGCGGCGGCCACAGGCAATTGAACAGCCCTGAGCTTTCTTTGTTTGCAGATTTTTTTAGCCCTGAGAATTTCAGGGGTGGGTCCGGATAAAACACCCTGAGCAGGGCTGTTTTTATTGGCCAGGATCAGGTCCAGGTGTTCTTCCAAGATGAGGGCTTCAATATCCGCCAAGGGGGCCTGAATTGCCAGCATGCTGCCCGGGTCGGCACCCATGGATTTGGCCACGGCCATGTATTTTCCCCGGGCTGCGGAAAGCTGAAACAAGACGGTTTCATCCATCCATCCGGCCGAATACAGGGCGCAAAGCTCTCCGAAACTATGGCCGCAGGTCATTTCCGGAGTGACGCCGAACCGTTTCAGCACCTTTACCATGGCAGCGGATATGGCGCCGATGGCCGGCTGGGCAATATGGGTCTTGCGAAGTTGTTCTTCGGATAGGTCTTTGGGCTGTAAATAAGGGGGAGGCGGATAAATATAATCTTGCAGGGCTTTCTCACCCGCGGCTGAATTTTCCTGCAAAAAGGCCTGGGACGCCTCTTTTAAACTTTCCATGGCTTCTGGGAAAAGTGATGTCAGATCCTTTCCCATGCCCGTATACTGACTTCCCTGGCCCGGAAAGAGAAACCCGAGTTTTCCCTTCCGGGGATAAGATGAAAAATAGACACCGGGTTGCGGCTGCCCTGTTTCAATGGCATCTAGGGCCTGGTCCAGGAGGTTGAAGATATCTTCATGGGTTTTATACACCAGCAGGAGCCTGTATGCTGAGTTCACGGAGAAAGCGATTCTGGATTCATGGGCCTTTCGGGCAATGGCCTGTTTCAACTGCAAACCATCGTCGGAAGGCGATAGCTTCTCTCTGAAACCGTTGATTTCCTTTAGCAGATCTTCCTTTTCATTGGATGAAAACGCAAGGATCTGAACGGAACCCTCCCAGGAAATATGGGTTTTAGAAGGCTCGTATTCCTCCAAAACCACATGGAAATTACTGCCGCCGAAACCAAAGGCGCTGACACCGGACCGCCTGGGATGGAAAGCGTTTATCCAGGGTTTGGATTCGGAGTTCAGATAAAAGGAAGAGTTTTCGATCTTAAGCTCAGGGTCCGGTTCACTGGCTTTCAAGGTGGGGGGAATCACTTTATTGTAAAGGGACAGCGCCGCCTTGATCATGCCGGCTGCCCCGGCTGCGGCTTTTGTGTGGCCGATCATGGATTTTACCGATCCAAGGGCGGTGGAATGTTTCTCACCGGAAGGGTCAAAGCATAATTTTAAGGCTTCGAATTCCACCTTGTCACCCACCCGTGTACCGGTGCCGTGGGCTTCTATGAGCCCCACGGTGGACGGATCAATGTCCGCCTCCCGGTACGCTTCAGTCAAAGCTTTCAACTGGCCTTTTGAGTCCGGGGCATAGATGGCCGATGTCCTTCCGTCGCTGGAAGTCCCGACCCCCTTGATAAGGGCATAAATTTTGTCCTTATCTTTGACCGCGTCTTCAAGACGTTTTAATACCAGCATGCCGATACCTTCTCCCAGGACAGTGCCGTCGGCATCCTTGGAAAAAGGCCGGGCATCGCTGGTGTGAGACAAAACCCCGGTCTTTGCAAAGCACATGTGCATGAAAATATCGTTCAGGGTGTCCACACCACCGGTGACGGACATATCGCATTTCCCGGATAAAAGCTCCATGACGGCCGTATGAATGGCAGACAAAGAACTGGCACAGGCCGCATCGGTAACGGTATTGGTCCCGGAAAGATTCATGCGGTTGGCGATTCTTCCGGCCACCACATTCCCGAGAAGACCGGGAAAGGAATTCTCCTGCCATTCCACATACCCGCCCTGGATCCGTTGAATGATTTCCTGTTTTTTATCATCGCCGATACCGGCGTCTTCCAGGGCTTTTTTCCAGACGGGCCGGCCCAGGCGTGAACCCAGGGGGATGACCAGTTCCTGGGTGCCGGTGACGCCTAAAATAACATTGACCTTTTTTTCTTCCAGAAAGGGATGCCCCATGGGATATCCCGCATCTTCCAGGGCCATTTTTGCCGTTTCAAGCCCCAGCAGTTGGGATGTGTCGGTGGCTTCAAGGTTATTGGGAGGAATGCCGTAACTCAAGGGATCAAAGGTGATGGGCGGAATAAACCCGCCCCGCCGGCAATAGGTATGATCCGGCTTGGCCGGGTCTTCATCAAAATAATCGTTTAATTTCCAGTGGGTGTCGGCAGGGATATCTTCAATGGCATCAATCCCGTGGTATAAAAGATGCCAGAATTCTTTCAGGTTTCTGGATTTCGGGAAGATACATCCCATGCCGATGATGGCAATGGCGGAGCGCTTATTTGTATTTTTTTGATTCATAATTCCTAAAATACATTTAAATGATTAAAATCATAAGACAATATAAAGGGTTGAACATTCAAAAGACACCCGATTGCCAGGGATTTGACAAAAGTTTTACATAGTCGGGGGCACTAGAGATAAGAGGTAATTTCCTTTAAAGTCAACGGGTTAAAGATGCCGATACCTGATCCGATATCCACACCCTGGGTCCTTAATATGGACAGCCGGGTACAGACGCAGGCCCCGAAAAGAAGATTGAGTGCGATTTCAGCCGTTTTCCGGTTTTCAGGGGGTTCGAGAAAACTTCCTTTTACCCATTGATTAAAGGCCCCAATGGAGGGTCCGCACCAGATCTGGTAATCCATCTTCCTTTCCGGAATACCCTGAATGGCCCATTTGGAGGAAAGCCCGAGATAAGACCTGAAGACAAGGGCCATTTGATGCCTGGGATCGGTTTCTGCCCTGTCTATTTCTTTTGTGTTGCCGGTTTTGAGGAAAAATTCTTTTGTGGAGGCCCAGGCCTCTTCAAAACTGCTGTGTAAAAATTTTTCCTGGATCTCCTGTTTTGATTTTTCGTCGATTTCATGGAACCCCTGGCAAGACTGATATATTCGATATAATTTTTCCGCCCGGACCGGAAAGAGGGTGCCCCGTTTCAAGACCTGAACCCTGGCCCCGATTTCAAACATATCCGCTGCCGGAGCCATGGCCGTATCGGCCTGATCGGCCTGGCAGAGCAAGCGTTTAACATCTTCGCAGATTCCGGCTTCAACACAGGATTGATTGATGGACCCGGTCAATATATAGGCGGCCCCCATTCCAAAGGCGGCGGCGGCCGATTCCGGGGTGGCGATGCCGCCGGCAAGGCCTACACACAAAGGCTCAGTATACTGATAGGTTTTCATAAATTCATTTTTTAGGGCCATCATGGTGGGTAACAGGGCCAGGGCCGGCCGGTTATCCGTGTGGCCGCCCGAATCGGCTTCCGCCGTCAGATCCCGGGCCATGGGAATATATCGGGAGAGCCTGGCTTCGGTTTCGGTAATCATTCGGTTCTCAAGAAGGGAGCGAACCAGTTTTTCCGGTGGCGGCGAGAAAAACTGGCGGGCAATTTCAACTCTGGAGACCTTTGCAATGATATGATTGGGCGCTGAAATATTCCCGCTGCCGTCCTCATGGAGGCCCTTGACCCGGTAATAGACCAGGGCAGGCGTCATGCGCAGAAATGCGGCCGCACTGATCCGTCTGATCCTGTGTTTTAAATAGAGATTGACGGTGGCCATTTCATGGGCCGGGTCCGTCAAGGAATGGATGAGGTTGAACCCGAAAGGTTTGTCGCCCAGAGCGGTTTTGATATCCATGACGGCTTCTTCGATTCGATCAAGGGAAAGCCCCCCGGCGCCGAAAAATCCGATCATCCCGTGTTCCGCCATGGTTTTCACCATGGCCGCAGAGGCGATGCCGTTGGCCATGGCCCCGGCGATATAGGGATATTTCAAGCCGTGCCGGGCCATGAATCCGGCGTCTCCCAGATTATCAGGACCAATGGACGGTACATAGGCCCTGATCTGAAAATTCCCATCCTTTGGGTGGGTGTCTTTAAAAAAATCAGCATCCTTTAGGACAAAGGAAAACCGGTCATGCTTTTGGATTGCAAAAAAGGGCTTTCTGACTTGCAGGAGCAGTTCTTTTAAGGTCAAAGGAGATTCCGTGATCATGATACACCCTTTCAATCGTAGACAATGGTTTTTTTCAGGCCCTTCTTTTAACATAAAAGGAAATTAAGAATCAATACGGAAATCTCCTGCCGCGACCCCCAATCCATCAAGAACCCCTTGGATGGTATTGCCGGTGCATTTTGATCAGGTAATCCCTTGAAATATGGGTATATATTTGGGTCGTGGAAATATCCGAATGTCCCAAAAGTGTTTGAACGGACCTTAAATCCGCGCCTCCTTCCAGGAGGTGGGTGGCAAAGGAATGCCTGAGCGTGTGGGGGGTGATATTTTTTGAAAGCTTTGCCAGGGCGCCGTATTTTTTTAAAATTTTCCAGAAGCCCTGGCGGGTCATGGGTTTCCCTCCCCTGGCAAAAAACAGATAAGGTGTGGATATCCCGTTTAAAAGGGCCGGTCTTCCTTGTTTGATCCATTTTTGGGTGATGTTTCCGGCATGGGAGCCAAAGGGAACCATTCTTTCCTTGGAGCCCTTTCCCATGACCCGGACAACATTTGCATCCAGATTGATATCCTGAAGTTTTAGAGAAACCAGCTCGGAAACCCGCAATCCTGATCCGTACATGATTTCCATCATGGCCGCATTTCTTAATTCCCTGGGGTTCCGGATATCCGGCGCGTCCAAAAGGTCTGAAACTTCCTGAACCGTCATGAATTTCGGCAGGGATAGCCCTGTTTTCGGGATGTTCACATTTTTTAAGGGGTTGGTTAAGATGAGTTTTTCATTTAACAGATATTTGAAAAATCCCCGGATGGAGATCAGATGGCGGGCTCTTGATTTGGCGGATAATCCGTTTTTGGCAAGGTCAATGAGCCAGGCCAGGATGGTGGTGATGTCCACCCCGTGAATCGTGTCGATTTTGTTTTTTTCAAGGAAATTTAAAAACCGGATAAGGTCCTCTGAATAAGACAGGATGGTGTTATGGGACAGACCTTTTTCAATGATAAGATAATCCAGATAGGTTTGGGTCAGTTCATCCATGACTTATATAAATATCTCCGAGATACAACGAAATCCTACGGTATTGGATGAAAACCCGTGTTTAAACAGGCCCCTGGAGCTGATGGTGATGTCGTTTTTTGAATTCCAGGCCCCTCCTTTGGCAATACAATAGGTGATCTTTTTCCGGGATGGGATGGGCGAATCTTCCATATCCGAGGTCCACTCCATGACATTGCCCAACAGATCCACAATTTTAAATTCGTTTGCAAAGGCATCGTATTCATCCACGGCGCAGGTGTCGGAAAACCCGCTTTGTTCGATATTCAACGCCTTGATATTGAATTCATCCCCCCAGGGATAAATATATCCCAGATCGGTCCTGGCGGCAGCTTCCCATTCCGATTCCGTGGGAAGCCGGCGGCCGATCCAGGAGGCATAGGCCATGGCGTCCTGTACGCTGACCTGAACCACCGGGTGGTTTCTTTTTCCATGCAGGTTTGAATCAGGACCCGTCGGTTGATACCAAAAGGCGCCTTTTACATCTTCCGACCCGGCTATTTTTTTCCAGGTGGAAACATTTTCGTTTTTTTTGAAACGGGAATGAAACACTCGGCCAAAGCCTTTTTCCTCTGCCGTTGTAGTATATCCGGTTTCTTCAATAAAAATTTCAAACAAGGCATTGGTGACCGGATAAATCCCGATATACACCCTGGGCATATCAAATTCCTGGAGTTCAAGACTGGATTTCAGGCTTTTTCGGGTGCCAATCGTGTATTTCCCTTCAGGAACGGTGGTATATTTATTATATTTTTTTTCCCGGTCTCCCAAGGTTTCGTCAAAATGTTCCGCCAGCTCTTTTTTCTGACGGAATTCCTCCAGGGCCTTGAGTTCATCTTCATCCAGCTCATCGATTTCCTCTAAGGCTTCGTCTTCATCCAGTTCTATTTCTTCAATTTCTTCATCGTCTTCATTGAGGACTTCTACTTCTTCAATCTCTTCATCTTCAACCAGTTCTTCGGCATCGATTTCTTCTTCAATCTCCTGATCATCTTCCAACTCTATTTCTTCGATGTCTTCGACTTCTTCTATTTCTTCGTCTTCGTCCAGTTCAATTTCTTCAACCGCTTCGTTTTCATCGAGTTCGACTTCCTCGATCTCCTCATCCTCATCCAATTCTATGGCATCGATTTCTTCTTCAATCTCCTGATCATCTTCCAACTCTATTCCTTCGATGTCTTCGACTTCTTCTATTTCTTCATCTTCATCCAGTTCAATTTCTTCAATTTCTTCGTCGTCTTCAGCCAGGGTTTCTTCCGTCATTTTCTTTAGGATTTTCTGGATTTGGCTCACAATATCTTTGGAATCCGAATCTTTTTTTTCCATTGGGAGGTTTTCCAGAAAATCACTGATGGCTTTCAGCAAATCGGCTGCCTGATCAAGATTGATACCTCCTGTCTTAACGGCATCGCTAAAGGAGCTGAGCAGATTGCTTTTGGCCTCTTCCGTCATATCAAAGATATTGGATTCCGTTATGATGATGTTTTCAGAGTTTAAACCCTTTTTGGACAGGGTTGCCAGGTCTGCATTAATGGAGGATTTGATGCTGAAAAAATTTCTTCGTTTGGCTTTGATTTTGGACGGGTCATCTTCGACCTCCCAGATGGACCGGATCAGTGTGTCTGAATCAATGGAATTCAGGTTTTTAACGGCGTCTTCTGAAGCATAGAAGGAACGGATGGCCATGACGGCTTTGGCTTTAACGGTGCCGTCCTTGTAGTTAAGACCGGCAATGGCCTGGTCAATGCCGTCAAGGGTAATGGATATATTTGCCAAACGAAAACACTCCTTTATATAGGTCTTGTTGCCGTACATTATTATATATTCGATGGAAGAATTCAACTTGGGAATAGACCCTGAGCAAAATTCCGTCAAAATCTTCAAGAATAGGGCGATGCCCATTTATTTAAACTATATGATTGAATTTTTATCCAATTGTGTTAAACATAGTGAACTATGAGTACAATACTGACCATAGCAGGCCAGAGGGGCGGTACGGGCAAAAGTGTCACAGCCGTAAATCTGGCAGCCTCTTTCGCCTTATTGGAAAAAAATACGCTTCTGATCGACACTGACCCCCAGAGAAGTGCTACCCACTGGTGCGGCATAAAAAAAGCGGATTATACCAGTGATATAGCCTCTGTTTTATCGGGCAGGGTAAAATTCATTGATGCCGTTATTAAAACGGAATTTACCTATCTGGATATCATACCTTCAGGGTTTAACCTGTTTCAGGTCGCTGCTAAACTTGCAAAACATCCCGGAAATGAAAAGCTTTTGCGGCTTTTTCTGAAAGATGTGGAAAACGACTATGATTATATCATTATCGATGCCCCATCCTCCTACGGTTTTTTAAGCATGATGGCCATAACGGCGGCAGATTGGCTTTTGGTCTGCATGTCCATTCCTCAGACGGCTACAGAGGATTTTCACGATATGCTGCGTTGCGTAAAATATATCCGGAGCCTTCACCAGGTTTCCCTGAAGATCGCCGGGCTTGTTTTCAACCGGTGTGGATCAAAGGAAGAGGCCCTGTCCTTTCTTGATCGCCTTGCTTTGTCCGATGCAAAAGAACTGGTATTGAATACCGTTATCCCTGCGGATGATACCATCGAAAAATCCATCAGCCGGAAGGTTCCTGCCGCCCTTTATGACATAAAGGGCCGTGCAGCTTCTGCGTATTTGGACCTGGCCAACGAAGTCCATTTTTTTCTCAAATAGAGAGGTGCGATATGAAACTGACGAGTCCAAAGACCATTCAGGAAGGTGAAAAAGAATTTATCGATACAATCAATGCGGAATTGGACTGGGGTGCCATAGAAAAAATCCTTTTTGAAAAGCACAATCTTACCCTGCACGAGGAAATAGACTATAAAAACGGAGACTTGTTGGTATATAAAGATCAAATCGCCTATAAATTTGATTTTGAAATCAAGGTGCCTCTGTCCGTTATTTTCAACAGGGAAGGGGAATGCCTTGAACTTTCAACCGTTCGGGAGGGATTTGAAGAAGAACAGGGCAGGGGAGATGAGCCGGCCTCGCCTTCTTTGTCTGCCGGCCCGGAAGATAAGGTGGCGCAAATGGCCATGAATATTGCAGATATGATTTCCGAAATCAACCAGGGAGATGATTGATGAGCACGGATGTAAAACAAGACCAGGAACTGGATCCGGGATTTGTCAGAGATCAACTGGATGAGATTCTGGCCCAGGAAATCACGGCATTGCTGGATATTGATTCAAAATCCGCCATGCTGTCATTCAATCTTGCAAGCATTGCCTGCATTACCCTGATTGTTGAAAGGGAAAGAGAAATCAGTCAATATCCGGAATCTCCGCCGGAACGATATACAAAGGAGTCTTTTATTCATGAATTGACGGAAATCGGCCTTGAACGGGATATGATTCTTGAAAAAGCCGTTCTATTGGTTTTAAACAATGGATATATCAGCATAGACACAAAGGGTCTTTTAAAAGCGGAAATGCCCTCTTTTATGATGATGGGATTTCTTGACAATATGTTTCCCGGCATGCCGGGAATGAACCTGGTCGGATTTGTTCTTCAAATCAATGAAGAGGTGAATTCCGGAAGAAAAACCCTTGAACTTGCAAGGGAGAGTTTTCAATCCACCTTGAAAAGCCGGGGAGTTTTAGTATCCAAGGATACCGCTGAAAAAAAAGCAGCGGAAATCGCCGCCGGTCTTGGGACAATGCCGGGCCAGACCCAGGAAATTGCTCTGAAATTAAAACAGGATAATCTGGATCGTCTGTCCAAATTGATCAAAACCAGAAAAAAAAGGTCCATGGATTCGGCCGGTCAGTTGAATATCAAAGATGTTTTTGACAAAGGACCGTCCAAAGAAGAACTGGAAGCTGAAAAAGCCGAGGATGAAGCTCGGAAAGCAGCCGCCTTTGCCAGGGAACTGGCTGAAAAAGAAGAAAAAATAAAAGAAGCGGAAGAGGCGGCAAAAGAAGCGGCAAAACAGTTAGAAGAAATTGCACAAAGGGAAAAAGAACTGATCAAGGCTCAGGAAGCGGCGGAAAAGGCAAACCGGAAAGCGGCTGAATTGGAGGCCCGTGAAGCCGTGATGGCTGAAAAAGAGGCCCGTCTGAAGGCCTTGGAAGAAAAACTGAAACAGGAAGAAGAAAAGCGTCGTATTGAAGAGGAAAAAGAAGCCGGGAGCAAAGAAGTTGAAGAAACAGAAGAAGATGCCTTGTCCGATGAAGATATAGACTCTCGGATCGCTGCCTTTGAAAATGATCTGACCATGCCTTGCCCGCTTTGCAAAAAGGGGGAAATCATTTCAAAAACAACGGAGAAAGGAAAAGAATTTTTTACCTGTACCAATTCGGGATGCAGGTTTGTTTCCTGGGACAAACCCTATCATATTGAATGCCCCCTCTGTAAAAATCCGTTCCTGATCGAGACCGTCACTCCGACGGGCGAAAAAGGACTTAAATGCCCCCGTGCATCCTGCTCATACCGGCAGAACAACCTATTTGATCCCAAACAGAATCAGGTCCAGGCGGTTTCCGGGGCCTCACCCAAAAAAATAAAAAAGGTGATCAGAAGAAAGAAACACTAATGCATATCTCTTTTATGGACGAAAGACTTGAAGCGATTTATTCAAAAGTCTTGAAAAACTCCCGTCTGTCCAAAGAAGACGGGATTATCATTTATGAAACCCATGATCTCATCGGTCTGGGCCGGATTGCAAATCATGTCCGGCGATCCTTGCATGGAAACCAGGCCTTCTATATCTATAATGAACATTTAAACTATACCAATATCTGCAAAAACCGCTGCCGGTTCTGTGCCTATGCCAAAGACAGAGGGGAGGACGCGGCCTATGTCTTTTCCATTGAAGATATCGAAAAAAGACTCGTGATGCATCTTTCCGAGCCGATTACGGAAATGCACGTCGTCGGCGGGCTTAATGAGGCCCTGGGCTTTGACTATTATATTGATCTGTTAAAAACCATCCGGAAAATACGACCCCGGGTGACCATCAAGGCCTTTACCTGTGTTGAAATTGACTATCTGTCCAATCTTGCCGGGCTCAGCCTGGAGGAAACCATCGCTCGTCTCAAAGACGCCGGGCTGGCCATGATGCCGGGTGGCGGGGCCGAAGTCCTGAATTCAAGGATTCAAAAAGCATTATTTCCCAGGAAAATAGGCCATGAGCGATGGTTTGAAATCGTAAAGGCAGTACACAAAGCAGGGATCAAAACCAATGCAACCATGCTTTACGGGCATATCGAGACCATAGAGGAAAGGGTGGATCATTTGATCTCCCTCCGGGAGGTTCAGGATGAGACCCATGGATTTTCCGCCTTTGTTCCCCTGGCTTTTCATTCCAAAAATACGGAATTGTCCCATCTTCCGCCCACTACGGCCATGGATGATTTAAAAAATGTGGCAGCGGCCCGGCTCATGCTGGATAATTTTGAGCATATCAAGGCCTATTGGGTCATGATCGGTGAAAGCCTGGCTCAGATCGCATTGAATTTCGGGGCCGATGACCTGGACGGAACCATCATGGAAGAACGGATTACCCACACGGCCGGTGCAACATCCGCCAAGGGCCTGACCCGGACCCAGATGAAAGACCTGATTTTTGCGGCAGGATTCCAGCCGGTGGAGCGGGATTCCTTTTATAACCCTGTGCACAGGATGGGATCATGAATACCTTACATCAATTGATTGAAAAGGCAGGCCGTCACCAGCGGCTTGAAAAGGACGAAGCCCTTCGCCTATACCGGGAAGCGGATTTTATGACCTTGGCCCATCTTGCAAATCAGCGCCGGTTTTTTCTTCACCCGGAGCCCGTCGTAACCTATGTGGTGGACAGAAATATTAATTATACCAATATCTGCGTCTCCGGTTGCCGGTTCTGCGCTTTTTTTGAACCGCCGGGCAAAGGCAAGGGCTATGTGATTTCAAGGCAGGCCCTCCATGAAAAAATCAGGGAAACCCTGGATCTTGGAGGAACCCAGATTCTTCTTCAGGGCGGCATGAATCCGGACCTGACGCTTGATTATTATACGGACCTGCTAAGGGATATTAAACAGCATTTTGATATCCATATTCATGGGTTTTCTCCGCCTGAGATTGATTTTATGGCCAAAACATCCGGACTGTCCATTGCCGAAACCATCGCTATTCTTAAAGAATCCGGGCTGTCCTCCATTCCGGGCGGCGGGGCCGAAATTCTCTGTGATGAGATCCGGCAACAGGTTTCCCCGAACAAATGCCTTTCGTCCGAATGGCTTGAGGTCATGCGCCAGGCCCATCTGCAGGGGATGCGATCCAGCGCCACCATGATGTTCGGCCATCTTGAAGAAGATGTCCATATTTTTGAGCACATGGATAAAATCCGGTCCCTCCAGGATGAAACCAAGGGATTCACCGCCTTTATTCCCTGGACCTTTCAGCCGGACAATACAAAGATTGCCGTAAAAAAGAAGACCGGGGCGGAATATCTGAGGGTCCTGGCCATGAGCCGGATTTTCCTGGATAATGTCGATAATATCCAGGCCTCCTGGGTGACTCAGGGGGATAAAATCGCCCAGACCGCTCTTTTTTTCGGCGCCAACGACCTGGGGAGCACCATGATTGAGGAAAATGTGGTGGCCTCGGCCGGGGTGGATTTCATGCTGCCCAGGGAAGAGCTGGTCCGCCTGATCCAAACAGCAGGGTTTGAACCGCGTCAGCGGGACTGCTATTATCACCTGTTATGACATCCCCCTCCCCAAAACCGGTCCTTTTCGGAATCCGTCACAAAAGGGAAATTCACCGGGCCGGCTGGATCATCCCGGATTCCATGACCGTCATTCAAAACGGATACCTGGAAATTGAAAACGGATATATCAAGGGGATAAATTCTGGGGTTCCAAGGGAAGCCTGCACGGATCACGGACCAGGGGTCCTGATGCCCCCCCTGGTCAATGCCCATGTCCATCTGGAATTATCCGCCCTTAAAAACAGGATCCCCTTTGATCAGGGCTTTCAGTCCTGGGTTAAAACCCTTCTGGAAGAAAGGGCCGCCCTGGGGCAAACTGTACTTGTACAAGGAGCAAAAAAGGCGATCTCGGATCTGTTGGCTTGGGGGAATATCTATGTGGGGGAAATATCCACCTTGGGCATAACCAAATCCCTCCTTGAAAATTCTGCATTAAAGGGTGTTTTTTTTCAGGAATTTTTAGGGACTGCCGTAGAGAAAGGATGGGTTCAAAAAAAGGACGGCCTCTCCTTTTCCGTGGCCGGTCATGCCCCCCATACCAGTTCCCCGGATTTGCTGCGAGCCTTAAAACAGCAATCCCGGTCCATGGGCCTGCCCTTTTCCATCCATGTGGCGGAATCCGAGGCAGAATCCGGGTTCATTTTCCGGGGAAAAGGCCCCTGGGCTGATTTTCTGACCCAGAGAGGAATCGATTACAGATCCTGGGACATCGGTTCAAAAACACCCGTGGCCTATCTCGACGATATGGGACTCCTGGATCCCTTGACCCTTGCGGTTCATCTTTTACAGGTAACGCCAAAGGACATGGACATCCTGGCCCGTTCCCAGGTAAAGGTCTGTGTTTGTCCCCGGAGCAACCACAATCTCCACGGCAGACTGCCGGATATTGAACGGATGATCCTAAAGGGCATCCGGCCGGCCTTGGGAACCGACAGCCTTGCCAGTTGCGATTCCCTGAATATATGGGATGAAATGGCGTTTATTGCAAAACATTATCCCGGACTTGATCCCAGGACCCTCTTTTCCATGGCCACCCATAACGGGGCAAAAGCCCTGGGGCTTGAGCACGTCACCGGAACGATAGCCCAGGGGAAAAGGGCGGATTTCATATACCGGCCCATGGACCCTAAAACCGAAAATGAAATTTTTGAAAGAATGGTATCCAATGAACACTGAAACAACACGCATGGGGAAAATCAGCTATATCAATGCTTCCCCGGTTTATTACGGCCTGGATAACGGCCTCTTGCCCCATTGGCTGGAAATGGTGCCGGATGTGCCCTCGGCTTTGAACCGGCAGATCATGGAGGGCGGGATCATCATCAGCCCCATTTCATCCGCCTTTTATGCCATGAATCACAGGGATTTGATGCTGCTTCCGGACCTGTCCATCTCCTGCCGGGGCCGGGTCATGAGCGTTATCCTGGCCAGCCGCTACCCCATTGATGAACTTTCCGGCAAATCCGTGCGCTTGAGCCGGGATTCGGCCTCGGCCGCGGCTTTTTTAAAAATGATCTTTCATCAGAAAAAGATTTGTCCTGTTTTTCAGACCGGGGATGTCAGCCATATTGAATCTGTCCTGGGTGAGGTTGATGCCGCCCTGGTCATCGGGGATACGGCCCTGACCCTTCCCTGGCAGAAGAAATTTGAATATGTGATTGATCTGGGACAACTCTGGTTTGAGATGACGGGACTTCCCTTTGTTTTTGCCGTCTGGGTGGTGAGACGAACTGTGGCCGAATCCAATCCCCTGATGGTTCAAAAAATTCACGCCTTGCTCCTGGCCTCAAAGGCATCCGGGTATGGCCACCTGGATCAGATTGTGGAGGTTTCCGCCAAAAAACTGAAAATGGATCAAAATACGATCAGACAATATTTTGATCTCCTCTTTTGCGATCTGGACCCGGAAAAAGTCCATGCCATGGGCCTGTTCTTTGATTCCCTGTTTGATCAGGGAATTTTAGCGGAAAGAGCAACCATTTCTTTTTTTAACCCTTTATGAGCTGGAATGATGGGAAGTCCGGAAACTAAACAAACAAAGATATGGCTTGCCTATTCAGGTCTTTTGCTGGCTGTTTTTTTTTGGGCCGTCAATACGGTCATTGCAAAAGCCGTGGTCCTGGAGATCAGACCCATGGCCCTTTCTTTTTACCGGTGGCTCATTGCATTCATGATCATTCTGCCCTTTGCCGTATCTCATCTGAAAAAAGACGGCGCCCTGATTCGGCAGCATCTGGGATTTTTATTTGTTCTGGCCCTTCCCAGTGTGGCGGGCTATAATTCGATTCTCTATTTTGGGGCACAATACACCACTGCCGTCAATATCTCACTGGTCGTTGCCGCCATGCCGGTCATGACCCTTCTTTTTTCCTGGATCATAAACAAAGAAAAGCCCCTTTTTTTGCAGTCCATGGGGATATTCATATCCATTATCGGAATGCTTTTGATCATCACAAAGGGGTCCCGGCAGCTTTTATTAAACCTGAGTTTTAATCCGGGAGATCTTTTGATTGTTTTTGCCATCGCATCCTGGGCCTTTTATTCCGTCCTGTTGAAAAAAAGACAGATCCATATCTCGCCCATTTCCTTTTTAACCGTTCTCATCGCGTTCGGAACCCTCTGCATCCTGCCTTTGTATGTATGGGAATTTGTTGTTTATAAGGGATTTGAGCTGAATCGGGTGAATATATCCATCTTTTTATATCTTGGAATTTTTCCTTCCATTCTTTCCTATATCTTCTGGAATTACGGCGTCAGGACGATTGGGGCTTCCGTTGCTTCCGTCTTCATGTATTTATTGCCGGTATTTACGGCTGGAATCGCCAATGTCTTCCTGCAGGAAAGTCTTTTTTTTCATCATTTTTCGGGCGGCCTCCTGATCCTTCTGGGATTGCTCCTGTCCTCTCGCAGGCGGACTTAAAATCTCCTTGACTTGACCTTAAGTTTGGGCATAAAACGGCATATAGTAAATCAAGAATCTTCATTTCAGCAACAGGGTATGAAAATCGGGTGTCATTGTTTTAAAATAGCTAAGATTTTTTACTAAGGGGTGCCATAACATCAATGTTCACAAAAGAGGAGATTTTGCATGGAAAACGACCACGACAGACGTAAATTTATTAAAAATGTTGGAATCGGTGCTGCTGCAATTGGAACCGCAGGCCTTGCAAGCGTCTTAAGTTCCTGTAAAGGACAGAAACAGGAAGAACAGGTAAAAACAGAAGAGCCTAAAGCCAAAGCCATTGAATGGAAAATGGTTACCACCTGGCCGCCGCATTTCCCGATGCTCGGTGAAAGCGCGGATAAAATTGCTGAATGGATCAATGAGATGAGTGGTGGAAGGCTTAAGATTACGGTGTATGCCGGTGGTGAGCTGGTGCCTGCCCTGGGCGCCTTTGATGCCGTCAGCGAGGGTACCGTTGAAATGGGTCATTCTGCTTCCTATTACTGGTCGGGAAAATGTCCGGCTGCCCAGTTTTTTGCCGCCGTTCCCTTTGGTTTCAATGCACAGTCCATCAATGCCTGGATCTATTCAGGCGGCGGAATGGAACTTTGGGAAAAACTCTATGCCCCCTTTAATATGAAACCCTTCCTTGCAGGAAATACCGGAGTCCAGATGGGAGGCTGGTATAACAAAGAAATCAATTCTATGGCGGATTTTAACGGCCTTAAAATGAGGATTCCGGGTCTGGGAGGAAAAATCCTTGCAAAAGCAGGCGGAAATTCCGTTCTCATGGCTGGCGGCGAAATTTATACCAACCTTGAGAGAGGGGTGATTGATGCCGCCGAATGGGTCGGTCCTTTTCATGATCTGAAACTGGGCTTTCATAAAGCGGCAAAATATTATTATTATCCGGGCTGGCATGAACTGGGGACTGCCTTTGAATTAATGGTCAACCTCAAGGCATGGAATTCACTGCCCGATGATCTTAAGGCCATTGTCAGCGCTGCGACTTATAAGAGCAATATATGGATGCTGTCGGAATTTGAAGCCAAAAACAATGCAGCCTTGAGGGAATTGATCGACGTCCATAAGGTTCAGCTTAAGGAATTCCCGGAACCGGTCATTAAAGAACTGAAAAAACTCTCCGCGGAAGTCCTGGATGAGCAGGCGGCCACAGATCCGGCTTTTAAGGAAGTGTATGAATCCTTCCTTGCTTTTCAGAAAAATATTTATGGATGGAATAAAATGTCGGAAGAACCTTACCAGAAATTGAAATATATTTAAATAAACCAGTTCAAACAAAAGGGGCGGAAAAAAAATCCGCCCCTTTTGTTTTTGAATGAGAAAGGGATTTATGAAAGAACCCTGGGCAGCCAATTCACCACCTCGGGTACGAAACATATGATGAATATGGCGACAATCTGGATAATGACAAAGGGGATAATCCCTTTATAAATATCCACTGTTGTAACTTCGGGTGGGGTGACTCCTTTGAGATAAAAGAGTGAAAACCCGAAGGGCGGCGTGAGAAAAGAAGTCTGAAGGTTGACTGCGATAAGGATGGCCAGCCATAACGGATCCACGCCCAGATGAATCATTATCGGCGCCAGGACCGGAACGTGGATAAAGGTGATCTCAATGAAATCAAGGAAAAAGCCGGCAATAAAAATAATAGACATAACGATAAAGAGAATTCCCCATTTGCCAAAAGGAAGACTTAGAATCAACCCCCGGACTAGGTTATCTCCCCCCAATCCTCTAAACACAAGACCCAGGGTGCTGGCTCCCACCAGGATAATGAATACCATACAGGTCAGTTTGGTGGTGGCTTCCATGACATCTTTTACAATCTGGTAATTAAACCTCCTGTGCATGGCTGTTAAAATGGTAGCGCCCACGGCTCCCACCGAAGCGGCTTCTGTGGGAGAAGCAATACCGGCAAAAATGGAACCCAGGACGGCAATCATAAGGAATAAGGGCGGAATAAGGGCTTTAAAAACTTTCCCTAAAAGCTCCTGCCTTGTCATCTTATCCAGGATTTCCTGAGCAATGGGAGGGGCCCATTCCGGTTTAATCTGGGCGATAATAAACACATAGATCATATACAACACTACAAGGAGTAAGCCCGGTATGATGGCGCCGATAAACAGATCGCCCACCGAAATATTCATGATCTCCCCCAGCAACACCAGAACAATACTGGGTGGAATGATCTGGCCCAGGGTTCCGGAGGCGGCCACGGTTCCGGTTGTCAGACTTTTACTGTAGCCGTTTCGAAGCATGGTGGGAACTGAAAGAAGGCCCATCGTCACCACTGTGGCGCCCACAATACCCGTGGAAGCCCCCATGAGTGCCCCGACAAAAATAACGGAAACAGCCAGCCCGCCCTTCATTCTGCCGAAAACAAGGGCCATGGCTTCCAGTAATTCTTCGGCAATCCCTGATTTTTCCAGCATGACCCCCATATAAACGAATAGGGGCACCGCCAGAAGGGTAAAATTTGTCATGGTCCCCCAGATTCTGAGCGGCAGCAGGTCAAAAAAGCCCGTTCCAAATCCATAAAGGCCGAAAAACAGAGAAACCCCGCCAATGGTAAAAGCAACGGGAAATCCGAAAAGCAAAAATCCAAATACAAAAGCGAACATGATCAGCGGCATGTATTCATTGATAACGGCGGCCATTGTTATTTTCCCCCTTTTCTCTGGTATCCGGTGATGACCATGAATTTTTTACCGGCTTCCGAGAGACCCTGTACAATAAGAAGAAAAAACCCCAATGGAATCATTGCTTTTAAAAGATACCGAGCCGGCAGACCCCCCGGATCGGGTGAAATTTCCTTGACTGCCCATGAATTCAGGATAAATCCCTGGGTTGAGACAATAACAGCCACACAAAAGGGGATCAGAAAGATAAAAACCCCAAGAAAATCAATCCATGCCTTTGCTTTTTCTGACAGATTGACAAAGATGATGTCTACCCGGACATGCCCCCCTTCTTTCAGGGTATAGGCCGCACCGATAAGGAAAACAATGGCGAACAGATGCCATTCAAGCTCCTGCAGAGCCACATTCCCCTTATTAAATGCATACCTCATAATCGTATCATAAAATACGACCAGGACCATCAGGGTTGTGAGCCACCCGACAAATCGGCCGATTTTATCACTCAGGCCGTCGATAAGACAAACAACACGTTCAAGAATCTGCATCGATGAACTGCTCCTTAATTCTGATAAATTAATGATAAAACACTTAATCCCTTTTGGTTTCTATTCAAACATACAAAAAATGAATTCTTATAAATGTTAAGAAATTAGAGATTTGTCAAGCTTTTATCTGGGCAGGTTGAATGTAAAAACGGTTCCACCTTCTTTTGAGGAAATGAAAGAAACCTTGCCATGCAGATATTTTTCACCAAACAGCTTCATGGAATAGGTTCCCATACCCCGGCCTTCACCGGGCTTGGTGCTGAAATGCCGTTGAAATATTCTTTTTTGAATTTTAGAAGGGATATAACAGGCGTTATGGACTTCAAAGCAAATATGGTGCGTCGTCACAGAGGCTTTTAAATGGATGGTCTCGTTCCGGTCGGAAGACTCAAAGGCATTGATGACCATATTCCCCAGAATCCGGGAGACGAGGATGGGGTCTGTATGAAGGACGATCTCCTGTTCGGGCCAATCTTCCTTTATATGTTTCCCGAAAGAAGACTGATGCCCGGTAAAAATCAACCGGACTTCCTGTAGGATTTCTCCAAGGTTGACCGTTTTGCATACGATATTGATACCTTCCTGTTTATGCAGAGAAAAGGTTTTCTGCATTTCAACTTCCCGTATGATCCGCTCAATCCCTGTTTTCAGTGAACCCACCTCGTCATTTTCAGGCAGATTCATTTCAAGCAATTGAATATTGCCGTATAAGGAGGTCAGGACATTATTAATATCGTGGAAAAAAATCCGTTCTAGATTGATCCAGAACTGCTGCCGGGTGACATCCTGGGCATATATCAGTATCCAGCGGGTATCTTCGAGACGGATGGGCTGGGCCTTGATCAGAAGACAGGTGTTGGTAACGTCCCCGTTTTTGTCGCTGACAAGGGCGCAAATCTGTTCCCGGGTCTTATTATCCGAGATGGCCGCCATCATGGCAACGGCAGCCCCGCAGGATAAACAGGATTCGGTTGTGCCGCAGCCATTGGGCTTTTCAAAGGCGTGAACGCAGTGAAGTGTTTCACCAAGTCTCATCCCGAGCACTTTTTCAGCATCCTGAACCCCAATCCCTTTTAAAAAGGCATGGTTCAGGGCAACAATCTGCCGATCCTCGTTTACCACCACCAGAATACCTGCAGCGGCTTTCAGCAGGGCATCCATAATCGGGTTACGGCTGATGGTTTCTACCTGATTGGTAAATTTTCGCCGCTCGGTTCGCTGTGCAGGGGCAAAATATGTGTCCATATAGCCGCTATCCTGTAATGGATTTTATTTGAATAGTGAATGAATCATTTGAAAGCTGGTCGGGATGAGAGGATTTGAACCTCCGACCCCAGCGTCCCGAACGCTGTGCTCTACCAGACTGAGCCACATCCCGACTGCAAGAAAGCGTTATACACAAAAAAAAATGAAAAGTCTATTTGAAAATGCGTTCTTTTATAATTGTTGCCTCTCTCCCCGGTCCCACGGAAATAATTTTTATTTTTACGCCCGACAGTTCTTCAAGCCTTGCCAAATATTTTTGGGCATTTACGGGAAGATCCTTATACTCCCTGACCTTGGAAATATCCTGTTTCCATCCGGGATGGGTCTCATAAACAGGGGTGGATTCCCGGAGGATTTTAATTTCCGCCGGAAAATTCGTAATGGTTTTTCCTTTGTGTTCATAACCAATGCAGATATTGATTTCATCCAGATCATCCAGAACATCCAGTTTGGTGATGGCAAGCCCGGACAGGGAGTTTAATTTTGCCGCATTTTTGAGAACCACCATGTCAATCCAGCCGCACCGTCTTTTCCGCCCGGTGGTGGCCCCGAATTCAGACCCGGTTTTCTGGAGTTTATCCCCGATGTCGTCAAACAATTCAGTGGGGAAGGGGCCTTCTCCCACCCGGGTGGCATAGGCCTTGACAATGCCGATGATTTCATCAAAGCAGGCCGGGCCCACACCGGACCCGTTGGCGGCATTGCCCGAGACAACCGATGAAGAGGTGACAAAGGGATAAGTCCCGTGTTCAATGTCCAGATGGGTTCCTTGAGCGCCCTCAAACAACAGGGTTTTTCCGTTTTTGATTCCCTGGTCCAGGATGACGGACACATCATCAATATAGGGGATGAGCCGGTCTCTGATCGCTTCGAATTCCCGGATCAGGGTTTCCGGATCAAGGGTCCCGGTTTTAAAATAATGTTGGAGATAAAAATTTTTTTCATCCAGAACCGCCCTCACTTTTTCCTTAAACAGGTCAAAATCCTGGAGGTCGCAAAACCGGATGCCTCTTCTGGCGGCCTTGTCCTCATAACAGGGTCCAATGCCCCGGCCTGTGGTCCCGATTTTCTGGGCTCCTATTTTATCCTCCCGCGCACTGTCGATCCTCCGGTGGTAGGGCATGATGAGATGGGCCCGGTTGCTGATTTTCAGCATTTCCGGGGAAGCGTTGATTCCATTCTTCAAGAGATAGTCGATCTCGTCCAGAAGGACAAAGGGGTCCACCACAACACCGTTGCCGATAAAGCATTTTTTCTGTTGAATAATACCGGAAGGAATGAGATGGCTGATGATTTCCTTTCCATTGACCACCATGGTATGGCCGGCATTGTTGCCGCCCTGGAACCGGACCACAAAATCCGCATATTCACTTAACAGGTCAACTATTTTTCCTTTTCCTTCATCTCCCCACTGGGCTCCGACAATGACTGTATTTCCCACTAGATGCTCCTTTTATTGATAAAAAAATCTCTGATAAGATGTTGGGTCTGTTCTTCCAAAATTCCTGAAACGATTTGCGGATGATGGTTCAGGCGCCTGTCATCGGCCAACTGGTATAATGAAACAGCCCCTCCCCATTTCGGGTCCCTGGCGCCGAAGACCACCCGTTTGATCCTGGCGTGAATAATGGCGCCCATACACATGATGCAGGGCTCAAGGGTGACATATAAGGTGGTGTTCACCAACCTGTAATTGTTCACAGCCTTGGACGCCATCCGGATGGCGTTCATTTCCGCATGACCGGACGGGTCATGGGATGAGATGGGGCAGTTCCGGCCATACCCGATCACCTGATGGTCCTTATCGATAATAACGGCCCCCACAGGGACCTCATCCGATTCAGCCGCCTTCTTTGCCTCAATAACGGCAAGGTTCATATAATATTCATCATCCATAATCAAAGGTATACTTATATAAATGTTTTTTCTCAAGGTCAAATTAAATGACGCTTTTTAACGGAAACAAGACCTGGCATGAATACAAGGGAACATCATCAAAAGCGCTCAAATCTTCTATAGCCCATAAAACCCCTTGAATTTGTAAGTCGGCTCTGGTATAACCTGTTCCCATGCGCGCCCGTAGCTCAGCTGGATAGAGTACCTGACTACGAATCAGGGGGTCGGGGGTTCGAATCTCTCCGGGCGCGCCACTTAATAATCTGGGTTTTCAGCTTGCCGGTTGGAAACCTTTTTTGTTTACTCAGGCTTTTTAATGTGGTTTCCTTAACGCTCAAGGCAAATAACGATAGAAATATTACGATATAACCCTTAAAGACATTCCAGGGGAGGCGCATATGACCCAAAAGAAAATGAAACCTGAAAGAGATCTGGAAAAAGAATATTCTAAAAAAGATTTCACGGCCAAATTAAGACGGCTTGCAGACGCTATTGAACAGAATGAAAGATTCCGGATACAAATTGGCGGTGAAAGAATTTCAGTACCGCCGGATGCTGTTTTTAATATTGAGCATGAAAGAGAAGGAAATAATGAGGAGATTGAGTTCCAAATGAAATGGGTTAGGTCTGAAAAATAGGGTTATTACGAAAATTGGGTGTTATAGAACAGGCGAATGCTTGCAGCGTAAATGGCTATTTTTTATGGATGGTTTATCATTGACATTAAATCCGGTTAATTGGTAAACTCAAAACCATTCATACTTTCTTACAGATATTTCACCTGACTGGAAAAAATTGCCCTGAAATCCGATTCAATTTTCATTTTTGGGATAGTTGAACGATTATTTTTACGATTAAAGGAGGCGTTATGACAGTTTGTGTAATTATCCGGCGAACCGTAAAGGATGAAAAGATAGCAGCAGCGCTCGCGCCGCTTATTGTAAAACTCAGATCCATGGCTGCTGTTCAGCCCGGTTACATCACAGACCAGACATTTTCCTGTCTGGACTGCCAGGGGGAATACATGGTTGTCAGTACATGGGATCAACTCGAAGATTGGAATAAATGGATGCACAGCGAGGACAGGCAGGTCATTCAAAAACAGATAGATGCATTAACAGGTGAAAAAACCATCTATCGATATTATGAACCCATTGTTGGTGGTATCCTGCCGAAATTTGAAACTAAAATTTGACGGCATCCGAAAGAGAGCGGTGTGAGACGATGATTGATTTTTGGAACCATCATTCCCTTGAATTTCTTGAAATGGCCATGAAAAGGGATTATCAGGAAAAGGTGATTTCCTGTGACGGCTACGGCAGGAAAACACGGGAGTGCGGGGATACGATTGAATTCTTTCTGAACCGGAACGGGGACATGCTTGAAACGATTTCCTATGATCTGAAGGGCTGCCTTTTTTCCCATGCCTGCGTCAATACCATTATTTTCCTGGCCCTTCATAAATCCATAGAACAGGCCAAACAGATTAAAGCCGAAGAGATTACCGGATTTTTAAAAACCCTTCCCAAAGAAGAAGAACACTGCGCCGGCCATGCCCTGTCCGCCTTTCAGACGGCCCTTGAAGACCTTACAAAAACCGCCTGATCTAAAAATCGGCAAGCCTCCGGTCATACATGGACCCGACCCCATATTCATTCCTGCGCATGAATTTATCGATGGAGGGAGCAATCAACTGCATCTCCGGATTTTCCTTCTGAACTTCCTGGGCAATCCGGATTTCCTTGGTGCAGCCGGTACTGTAGGTGGAGTCTTTGCCGATCCATTCCGGCGGCACTTTCTGGTTCAGCAGGGCAAAGGTCTCGGCAATGTCGTCGGAGGTCTGGAATCTCCAGATATCAATGTATGAACTTCTCTGGACAATCTCCCACATATACATGAGGTCGTCGGCATCCATTCCCGGTTCATAATAAAGGGAGGGATTGATGATAAACAGGTTGGCGGACTGTTTTTCAAGATAATCGATAAAGGTGGACATGATTTTTTTGGCCACATCGATTTTGCCGGGAATGGAACCGATGATACCGCTGTAAAACATGACGGTCATGCCTTTTCCCTTGGCGGATTTCATCTGGTCGATAATTCTGTTGGCCTTTTCTTCCAGGGCTTGGTGGGAAAATTTAATAACTGCCCCATGCCGGGGTTTATAGGTGATGAGCAGGGATTTTTTCATCACGCTGATATTGATGATATTCTGGGTAAACCTGAAATGGGAATCAATGAGCCTTTTCTTTTGGGACCGGCCCCGTGAGATGACACAGTCCACTTCTTTGAAAATCCTTGAAAAAGTAGTCGAAACCAGCAGCAGGTTCAGGGTTTCCCTTGTCCCGTCGGAAATTACATACAGATTTTTATCATGTTTTAAAAGGTTCACCAATTTGTTTTTACTGATGGTTTTTTCATAAATATAATGGGCGTTTTCCAGTTCCCTGATCAGAACCGAGTCCGTTCGGGTGTCTGCCAGACAGACTTTTTTAAAGAACGGGGATTCTTTTACGGCAAGAATGACGATATGGCCCAGCTCGGCAAGAAATTCGGCAATGGAAAGGTCAAGGACAATATCACTGGACTCATCGGCCAGCCAGAGAATTTTCTGCTTTTTGGCTTTCATGAGTGAAATCAGAGGTGAAAGTCCGTCTCCCATGATCGGGGTATTGAAAATTTTTTTGATTCGGCTCAGAGAAGGGGTCTTCTGATTTTCATAGGTCCACAAACGGCTTTGGGTAAATAGGGTAAGCCGTCTTACGAATTCTATTTCTTTTATTTTTTCCCTTAATTCAACCAGGGTGATATCCGGAAAGAGGTGCAGGCCCTCATCCACCTGGTTTAATGCTTTTTTAAGGATTTCCGATTCCAGGAATCTTTTGGCATTTTGATTAACGGTTTCTTTTTCCCGGGCATAGGGATTTTCGATATGGGTCCGGCTTAAAAAAATCTTATGCAGTCTTTTTTCAAGCCGTGACGGAATGAGAAGACCGGCGCTGATTTCATCATCGTATTTGATATCAATCAGGCTTTTCAAATACTGTTTGTCATATTCGGAATCTATCAGTTCATCAATCATGGCCATGATTTTATGATAGACCTGTTTATACCGTTGCTTTACAAAAGCAGTATATTTCCGGGACATGATGGCCGTGAACATTTTGTCGGAGCATGGATAATATCGCTCCCCTTCTTCGGGGAAAACCATGAATTCAACCTGTTCTTTTGAGCCCACCTTTGAAGGGTAGGCAAAGGGGTCGATATGGTTTTTAAGAAAAAAGGCCGTAAACCAGGCATCAAAATCAGGATCTTTCCCCGTCAGAACAGGAACATAGTCTTTGTTTTCCATCAAACCTCCCTATTGAATCCGCATTGTGGGCTAAACTATCATTTAAGCCTGATTTTTGCAATGAATACCACTCAAAACTCAGAGCAATCGCATGTAGAAATTATTTAGCCAAGATTTTTAGCAGATAGCTGTGATCCCAAGCAGCTTTGAGGCGTTTGGTCTGGATGCCGCCTTTGAGTGATTTCTCCTGTTTGAGCAGATTCATGGCC
>Ga0208373_1000851_pt1 | contig 46456 bp, 43 predicted proteins | sample RifOxyC2_FD_184036 | JGI IMG/M metagenome (GOLD analysis project Ga0208373, IMG submission 184036) | Soil microbial communities from Rifle, Colorado - Rifle Oxygen_injection C2 (SPAdes) | ecosystem: Environmental > Terrestrial > Deep subsurface > Rock core/Sediment | place: Rifle, Colorado...
CCCTCCAGGGTCTCGCACTCTTTGATCAGCCGCTGGTACTCAAGACCGGCCGTTTCAAGCTTGTGACCGGCGTCCTGTAGGGCCTTACCCGAGCCGTCGAATTGCACCCGTAACCTATCCAGGACCGTTTGGGCGGCCTTCTCCGCTTTGGTTCTCTCTTCGGCAGCGGTGACGATGCCGGATATTTCGGCTATTTTCGCCTGAACACTCGCAATCTCTTCGCTCACCTTCCCGACTCGCTCTTCCGGGATGGCATCGATATTCAGCCTCAGCAGGGCATCAGCGCACTCTTTTTCGCCGGCATCCAGATCCGTCTTCTTTGCCTTCATCTCTTTTTCTGCATGTCGGATTTCCGCTGATGTCTTTGCTTCCTCGTTTTTCAGCTTGCCCAGCGTCTCCGCTATGTTGTTGAGTTCGGCCTTGGCATTTTTCAGCGTGGTTTCCGCTTTGCTAAGTTCGGGGACATTGCCTTCGGCGTAGGGATGATCGGTTGCGCCGCACAGGGGACATGGTTTGCCGTCTTCGAGCCTCTGCCTCTCTTCTTCAAGGCTACGGATACGAGTAAGGAGAGAAACCTCGCTTTCAAGGTGTCCGCATTCTTTTTCGAGAAGCGCCTTTTGATCGGTGGCGGATGTTATCTCTTCCAGGAGCTTCGCATGGGCGGCTTTTAAGGTTTCCAGACCCCTTTTCAAATCATCGAGCGTCCCGGAATTCTTATCCATCCACGCGATGGTTTCGCCGGTTTTGATCAGGAGACGCTCACGGTCCTTCAGGGCATCGATCTGCCGCCGCCACTCGCCGATGTCGCGGTCCTTCAGGATGGTCTTGATCTCCTCGGCCAGACCTTTGAGTGCGCTTTGCCCCGCATCCGATTCCCGGCGAATCTTTTCATGATCGGCCTCGATCTTTTTGCGCGCCTCAGCGGCTGACTCCTTTTTCCGGGCTGCCTCGGCAAGCCCTTCATGTGCCTTGACCTGCCTGCCCTCCAGGTCGCGAATCGCCGCAAATCCCCTGGCGATGACGGCAAAGGTCGTCGGCAACGCCGCATCGCTGGCGTGTTTAGCCAGATAATCATGGACGGCTTCCCGGTCGGCAAGCGCCTGTTTCAGATCCCGCTCGAGGTCTGCGATCCGGCTTCGATACGCCTTTGTCTGCCTCTCGACATCCGCTATCGCATTGTCCTTCTCTTCGCCCTGCTTCTTTTGTATACCCAGCCGGGTATCGAGGTCGCGGACCTTTTTTATGACCTCCCCTTCGGCGTGCTGCCGAGCTCGCGCCTCGTTCAGCCGGGTTTCGGCGACCTGTTTGAGTTTCAGTGTCTCGACAGAGGTTTTCTGCCTTCCCGGCAGCACCGCGACGGCGCCGTCAAGCTCCTTTGTCTCGCCGGTCTGTTGAGCGCGCAGCGCCGCCACTCCCCGGTAATCGCCTTCGAGGCTGAGGGCCTTACGGTCGAGTTCCAGTTTTTTCGCTTCCGGTGCAAATGCCCGCCGGCGCTTCTCGTTCTCTTGCAGCTTCTTATCCAGTTCTGTGGTTTCCATTTCCAAGGCGGCCACACGGTCAAGCCAGAGGGCGGCCTTGCGCAAGTCCTCAACGTGAATCGCCAGTTCCGTTTCCCGGGACTGCTTCTCCTTAAGATCGGTTTGCAGCCCCGTTTCTTCATCGCGGCCTAAAACCTGAATCCCTTTGAGTTCGGCCTGCAACAGTTGGAGCCTGTCGCGTTCCAAGGTGCGGCGTTCATGAACCTTCATGGATATCGAGCTATAGATTTTGGTGCCGGTAATCTGTTCGAGGATGGGCGCCCGCTCGTCGGGAGGGGCTTGGAGAAATGCCGCGAATCCCCCTTGGGCGAGGAGCATCGAACGGGTGAAGCGCTCGAAATCCATCCCCGTCGCCGCCTCGACTGCTGCAGCGACCTCCGCGAGTCTCGATTCCAGAACGGTCCCGGAATCCGCATCGGCTATCTCGTGCCTTGCCTGCTGCAACTCGCCTTCGGGCCGTCTGTGGGCGCGGTGCTGGCTCCAGTGGCAACGGTAACGGCCTTTCTGCGTCTCGAAGGTCACCTCGGCAAAGCATTCGCCGGTCTGGCGCGACATGATCTCGTTGCTGCTTTTGGTCACTTTGTCCAGGCGGGGTGTCCGGCCGTAGAGCCCGAGGCAGATGGCGTCGAGGATCGTCGTCTTACCCGCGCCGGTCGGGCCGGTGATGGCAAATATGCCGTCCGAGGAATAGGCCGGATGGGTGAAATCCACATGCCATTCCCCCATGAGTGAATTCAGGTTTTTGAATCGTACGCCGAGAATCCTCATGTGATCTTCTCTTAATCAGCCATCAGGTCTGCTTCATTGAGGGAGACGATCACTTCCCGATAGGCGCTCAAAAGCTCCGGGCGCTGCTCCTCCGGGACTTCATGCGTATCGAGACAGCGCTTGAACACCTCCGTCACGTCCAGATCGTCGAGCGATTCTTCCTTACCCATTCTACCTAAGGTGTTTTGTAGCACCTGGTTGTTCCTGATGCGGAGGATCTCCATGCCGGTCCCTTTGTTTGCCTCATCGAGTCGCTCGCGCAGATTGCCGATGATCTCCTCTCCATCATAAATGATTTCGAGCCAGGCATTTCCCCCTTTGGACGTCATGGCGTCGATGCCGCCGGCGATGGTTTGCCAATCTCCCCTCAATGTCTTGAGCACCCGGAACCTGGGCACCGGTATCTCCGTGACATGGGGCGCATTGCCCGAAAACTCAACAAGGACGACACACTTTTGCTGATCGGCTTCCCCGAAGCCGATGGGGAGAGGTGAACCGGAATATCGGATGAAATCAGAACCGCCCACCTTCTGAGGAATGTGCAGATGCCCCAGGGCAAGGTAATCGATGCCTTCGGGAAACAGGTCCGCCCTGACCTGTGCCAGGGAGCCGATATACAGCTCACGCACTCCGTCGCCGTCAACGGTCCGGCCGCCTGCCGCGAACAGATGCCCCATTGCGACAATGGGAACGGCTTTATTCAACAGGTCGCGTTTCTGCCGGGCCGCTTCACACACCAGGCGGTAATGCGTCCTGATCCCCTCAATGAGTTTGCGCTCCTTGTCCTCAATGCTCTCACCCGCCTCGGCAACGCGAATATCGCGGTCTCTGAGATACGGGATGGCGCAGACAATGAGTCCCGGCTCACGATTCGATCTGGCGAGCACGATCGCTTCATCTGCGGGAGGGTCGGATGCACACCCCACGACATGGACGTTCAGATATTTCAGGAGTTCCCGGGGGGCATTCAGGAAAGAAGGCGAATCGTGATTTCCTGCGGTGACCACCACATGGCGGTTTGCAGATGCCGCCACGCGGTACAGGAAACGGTAATAGATCTCCTGGGCGTAGTTGCTTGGGGTGCTGTTGTCAAACACGTCTCCCGCCACGAGCAGGACATCGATGTGTTTGTCCTCAATAAGACCAGCCAGCCAGTTCAGGAAGGCTTCGGATTCCTCGTATCGCTTGCGACCATGAAGGGTGCGCCCGATGTGCCAGTCGGATGTATGCAGAACTTTCATCTCTTTCCTTTCACACCAATCAAGTACGTGGCGTGGTTAGGCTGCCCTTTCAAGGATTTTGTCTCTGGTTTGCATTGAAAGCCGGACGGGTGCAAAGAAGTTTGAAGGGTAGAGATAGTCTTCACCGGACTCGTCAATAATTCTGACCTGGTTGTGAAGCTCGGCTTCTTTGTCGGGAAGAGTCTCATACAGTTTTCGGGTTTCGAGAGATGCTTCGTATCCTTCGTTTTCAACGCAAATGAGGAATTTGTGTTTCATGGTCTCTACTCCAAATATTTTTTGATTTTTGTTTCTCTTTTTCCCTTACCATGCCCCTCATACCAATGGAGTTCTGCAAGCTTTATCGTCCCATCTGTCAGTCTTATTTTAGCAATCCCCTTTCGTTTTCTCCAGGTTGCTTTTCCATAAATTCGGTTCAACCTTTTCAGCTCACGGATACCTCGGCCCGAAGCAATTGTTTCAGCAGATTGAATATCACTCAAGATGTCGAAACTCATATTCTCATCCAATCATCTCAGCCTTACGGGGCGCCCTAAGGGTAGCCGAAAGCCGAAGGCTGGAGGCCATCCCCTGTAGGCGTGGGTTGGCCGTCATGTCGATACTTCTTGAAGTGAAAGAAATTCGATTATCTCTTCGAATAGCGTTTGAGGCTCACAGCCTGCCCCACTACGCGAAAGATCACGCACCATTCCAGAAGCCAAAACCCCAACACGTGGATTAACAAGGCAATAGCGCTTGATTGCATGCTTAGCAGAAAAATGATTCAACGCACAGTATATGAGAATTTGCCGTACGTCATTCTGGCGGAATTGACGATCACCGCTTTTAACCTCCCAGAGTTCCTCTCCAATCAGGATATCGCCTTCACAGTCATCATGAATGCCGCAACCGCTGAACTTTGGGCGAAAACACACTGGCTCCTTCCCGGGCCCTTGCCTGATCGCGTTCAAGAGCCTCTCGGCTAAGGCAAGGGCATCTTGGCCAGCCGTTGCACGCTCGGTGGCGCTTTCTGGAACCACAGCTCTGGGTAGACGCGAAATGTAGGCTTCAGTCATGGGGTAGGTCGCATGGAGAAAGTTGGTATCAATACTGTGCGCACCGGCAACCGACGATAATTCCGCAAGTCGAAAGGCCAGTTCGTTAACGAATCCGTTAAATGCACTAGGTGACGCTGCGTTTAGAGGTTCCGTAAATCGTTCAACACGAAGGTTCATCGCACGAACCATGGCTTCACCCAGCGGCATGGCTGTTGACCAGAAGGACGTATAGAGTGTCGAGAACTGACGTTCGGAAATCACAGTGGTACCTCCCACTTGCCAGCCTTCGCTTTCGTATCTGCCCACTTCATGGCAAGAAGCGCCGTGGGTGATGCGCCACCTTTCAATGGCTTTCGGAAGTGATCTCCTTCGTCGCCCAACACGTAGGAGGCGATAACCATTGCCGTCTTCTCCCACTCAGTGAGCGTCGAGTACTGCTTGCTATGGTTAGAAAGCCAGTGATCCGAATTGTGTTTCGCCATTGCAAGGATAATATCTCTCCGCACCATCATGCTATGTTGCTCGTTGTACAGCCTCGCGAGGATGGCATCACATTCGATGGAGTTGTCTTCCGCAAGAAGTCGCAGCGCGTAGGAGAGGTGAGTCGGCACAGAAATGATGTGTGACCTTTCGGTGATAAGTGCGCGTAAACAACGCTGGGTGTATTCCTTTGTGTCTTTATCAAAGTCGGCATAGATTGCCTTAATCACAATCATGATCTGGGCAAACAGGGGATAAAGCACTTCAATGCTGTCCAGAAGCGACACCACTGCGCGCTGCCGGGTCGGAGCATCGAGGTACTTGATGCTCTTGATTAGTTTGCGCGTCATAGATTCGTCGATACGCGCCTTCCGGACTTCCCGCGCAAGCATGCCGACAATGTCATACTTGGACAGCATCTCTTTAAGGTTCTCGTAGTCTTCTTCTGCTGTTGGTGAGTAAGGATCAAATCGAAGCCGCAGCCGGAGTAGTGAACGCGCCTCTGTGTGTTCGGGTTCGGGATCGTCTGGCGGCTCGGACAACGGGTTGGTTGCCGTGAACTCGTCGCGGGAGAGGATTCGAGTCTTACTCCTTTGAAGAGTGAGCCCCTCATCCGCCAGGAGAATCTGGCTGAGCAGTAGTAGTGCTTGATACGCCTCTGCCTTGCTGTTCGCAAATATGCGGTAATCATCAACGAACCGGCAGAACACTGTCTTGTGCGTGAGAAGCAATTTATCAGTTCTATTTAGAACTAACTCGCTCAGTAGACGCGCAGCAGGACCTCCGACCGGAAGACCGTAGGAAACGCCACCCGAGAACCGAGATAAGAGTCGCATGATTCTAGAAGTAATCGTTTTATCGGCTCCAGTCATGTTGAGAGCGTTCTCGAGCCGGTGATGATAAATGCGGGGATAGAAATCACTGATATCGCAACATAAAACAAAGGGATGGCCATTTGCAAGTACAAGGGATCGTTGTTGGAACTCGGTCCACCCTATGTTAGTGTCGAAAAGCAGGTAGTGGGTGGGATCCAACTGGACCCTATATGAATATACAACGGCCGCCTCTTTCGCAACACGAGCGGCTTCGATTTTGTCAGCAATCGATGACACTAGGCCGAGCAAGTATGCATTCCACAGTGGATCAAGCTGTGCCGCTGGGCGAAATCCATTGTATCCGACGACGCTCAGCGCCTTCTCGAAGATCGGCGGCATGTCATATATCGCACGATCGAAATCTTTATGGATATCCTCGAGACATGCCACAGTGTCGTCGGGCAAATCGAAGAAAATCCTGTTCTCAATTGGAAACGGGAAGACGTCTGTATCTCCATGTCGGGCGACGTTTCCTGTTGCGAATTCAAAGTATGTTTTCATTGTCTTCCTTGGCTAACATGGGCATCACCGGGAGGCACGTGCCGTTTCCTGCCGATCCGGTGTATGCCGTTGTGTACGCCCGGCACGGGCGTGAACTTATGGGGTGAAAGTCCCCTATATATGAATCCTGTCAATGCCTTTGTACATTGACACAAGTACTAGCCGAAGGCAAGGGCGGAACCGCGAGGGACCGTCCGAAGGAAGCCGGAGCGCAAAGCTATGAGCCGACGAACAGAAACAGCATACAAGGCTGAGTCTCCGGGCAAGTCAGCGCAACATGACAAAGCACCAATGATACTCATCAAGGCCTCCTCCAGTAAGAACGATAAAATCGATTCAAAGAAAATCGCCGCTCTCCCGGGCCGTTTACTTCATGCTCAAAAGAGAGGAACCGTTTAGTATGGATACCTTCTTTGCTCATACATAATAGCCGGGGCGGGGTGGGAGAGCCCAACGCCTAACTGGAACACCATAAGGGATACCCTCATCAGGGCGCACACGAAGTCGATCCGACTGCATCACCGAATGCACACTGCGCCATAGGGAGATAACCGTGAGTCCGTTGCGCTTGATTGGACGCTCATCCCGGCCCCAACATTTTCATACGGTGGTGCAACAACAACGGTTTTCGTGTGCTGCCCCGCCCCCGAGCCCCCATAGTAACTGGACTCCCCAAACTGGGGAGAGCCCGCCTTTTGATCGGGCCGGCATGCGGGTACGAATGATCTTCTAGTTGCGGGCTCTTGGACGCCCAGAGCGCCCTTCCAACGGCGCATCATCCTCAATAGGTGTTTGGTACAGACGCGGTTCTGCAAACCTGATCCTTTGAAACCAAGTCGGCATCGCTGACCTTGTTACAGCACCATCAGTACTCGTGAAGCGGAACACTATAATCTCATTCTCCGTCAAGGGGATTATTTTTCCCCTTGACAAGAGGAGGCCTTATAAGTGTTAGGCGTCGGCACACAGGCACGGTTGCGGTTCGGCGCACAGGGCTAAGTCCCCTTCAGTGTACAGGGGCGCTATCTGATGGCGTGGTGAATTGCCTAATATTCTGAGCCTCATATGCCTTGTAGTCATTTGAGACGACAAGCCGATAATAGTAAGTCGTGTTGGGAGACAACCCGGTTATATATTGCTCGATAGGGTACGTGCCCTCACGAATGAAGGGGGATCCCGCAACCTGCGGCATTACTATACCGTCTGCGGCGGCTAGCGAATCGTAGTTCTTATCGTATTCAAACCACGCGCGCATGGGCGGTGTGCCCGTGTCGACCGTTCCTGTGAGGGTTGCACTTGTTGGCGTCATCGCTCGCACGAGCGGAAGGCTTAGCTGAGCCACGGGATGTGATGGTGGCTTCAAAGCCGAATAGATTGAGGCAATTCCCGCCAGCACAGTAAAGACCAGAACAAAAGCAAGACGAAGGGGTTGCCTCTCGTGTACTGGGCAATACCATAGCCATCCCCCTTGACGTTTGCAGCGCCGGAGGGCCAATGTGATGCCGTGACATCTACGCTGAGTTTTTGCAGGCACCGGAGCGCCGGAGTCGCGACTCATGAAATCACCCCCAAATGCAGTCCGTTGGAGCCGATGGTTAGCTCCATCAACAACCGGTACTTTCAAGTTCGCCCTTTTTCATTTTAACACCAGATGAAGGACCATAATAATTTGGCAGCCATTTGGTGTTTACATAGCCATATTTCCTAAAGAAAGCAGCTGCGCCTTTTGCGCCCTTCTTTGTCTCAAGGGTGATATAGGAAGCTCCCTCGGTCTCTAACCAATATTCAAGTGCTTTAAGTAGTAGAGATCCTGCGCCTTTGTTTCTGAACTTGGTCAGAATTCCAATAGAGTAAATCCGCCCCTGCTTTTTACCATCTCGCAGTCTCCTGATTATAGTAATACCGTATCCAATCCGCCCAGAATTGTTGATACAAGAGAAGATCTTTGCGTTAGGTGAAGCAAGGAGGTATCTAAATTGTCTACGAGAGAAACGGTCTTCCAGCGAGAAAATGCTTTCTTCAAGACGACATATGTCATCCAATTCGTTGGATGACGTTTCGATAATTTTGAAACGTTTATCTGCAAACAATATATGACTCATTTTGAAAAATACCTTGTGTATATTAACATGATAAAAATTATAGTTATTGTGGGAATAAAAATGAATAGAGATTGTTCTTTTGGCACATAAGATTTTGCTGTCCATCCAACAGCAGTTCCCACCGCTAATGCACTGATAGGATTACACAACGTTTGGATAATAGAGTGCTGGAGAGAATTATATTTGCACCATTTCAAAACCTTCTGGGCCTGGATAACAACAGTTCTGGAGACACCTGCCTGTTCTAGCTTGCTGAGGCATCCAGTGCAAATTTCTCCTTTCTCCATGCCTTGGCGGAAACTAAAGCGATCTTCGCAGTCATCAAAAAGACAGAAGTTTGTAGCTGAGTGTACCATATCCTTCTTTGTAAGGTTGATAAGCAACTCGCAGATAGATAGAAATGCGGCATATTGATAAAGGTTCCTACCGGGTGGTTTGTATTTCAAAACACTATCGTTAAGACTGATTACGCTGACTTTGTGAAAATCGCTCAAACAGAAATAGTCTTTATGATTCGAATCTGGTGGGGAGACCTTTTCAGTTATTTTATAATGAGTAAAACCAATTATTAAATCATAACCTTGAAGCCGTGAATCTGTTCGCAACATATCGAGTAATATTTCGACATCGTGCCATTCATTAGCAACTGTTGGATCGCCAATTTTTGCTGCTGTTATAGATTGAGTGGGTGAGAATTCGAAACCATTAAGCTTTGAATTAAGCTTCCTCGACAGTTTCTTGAGATCAATGGGTAGCCTTTCCCCCATGTCGACTAAAGCCACCCTTGTTTTGATCATATTTCTCATGCTCTTTTTTACCTATGGGGGAACGGTTAAAAGTTTTTTTACGGCGCGTAGCCGACGTAAAAACTTAAGTTGAACAAACCCTCTCGCGGGGATTTGCAACTCTTTGGAATTTTAATCGTCTTGTTTATCTGTTTGAGAGTTACTATGGGGGAAATTATTTTCGAAATCAAGAAATAAATCGATGAACTCACATGTCACATGATCATATCGGGCACAGATCATGGCAGGACATGGACCTTTCAATCGGGTGAGAGTGTCAGAATCCGCCATTTGAGTGCACGTGTGGGATAACGAAACCCCAAAGGCATCGTTTACCGGTGAATGAAACAGCAGACTGTGAGGATTCACTGACACCTTAATTTTTTCTAATATCCGGTTTAGTCTCCCGGTCAAGAAAAGAAAGCAATTGACAGGCGGCCGCGGTGGGCGGCAATCGGCCGTTTTCCACCTCCCGCGCCAGGCGGGGAAGCTGTTTTAGGACTTCCGGATGGTGGTCAAACCGGTCTCTCAAGCCTTCTTCCACCAGCGACCACATCCAGGCCAGGGACTGGCGGCGGCGGTTCGCTTCCCGCTCGCCGCTGGCGGTCATGACATCCCGGTGCTTCAGGACAATCGACCAGATCTCCTCGATGCCGGTCCTCTCCTTGGCGCTGCACATGAGTACCGGCGGCGACCAGTTGGGGGAGGCAGGTCTGAGCAGATGAAGCGCCGTTTGATAGTCTCTTTGGGCAATTCCGGCTCGAGCAATGTTGTCCCCGTCCGCCTTGGTGACGGCAAGGGCGTCGGCCAGCTCGAGAAACCCCTTTTTGATCCCCTGCAGCTCGTCGCCGGCCCCGGCCAGTATCAGGACCAGGAAAAAATCCACCATCGACGCCACGGTCATCTCCGACTGGCCGATCCCGACGGTTTCGACAATGATCACATCAAAACCGGCGGCCTCGCAAACCAGCATCGTTTCGCGGGTTTTTCGGGCGACCCCGCCCAGGGTCCCTCCGGAAGGGGAGGGTCGGATGAAGGCTCGACTTTCCGCCGAAAGCCCCCCCATCCGGGTTTTATCGGCCAGGATACTCCCCCCGCTCCGGGTGCTGCTCGGATCAACCGCCAGGACCGCCACCTTCAGCCCCTTTTCAACCAGCGCTATTCCCAGGGCTTCGATAAAGCTGCTCTTTCCGACGCCCGGGACACCGGTGATACCCAGACGCACCGCTTTTCCGGTATGCGGCAGGAGTCTCTCGAGGATGGCCTGGGATGCGGCCTGGTGGCTTGGAAGCGAGCTTTCGATCAGGGTGATGGTTTTGGCCAGAATCCGGTGGTTCCCAGTGAGCAGGCCGGCGACGCTGGTTTCGATATCGGGGGTCATCCGTTCTTATGCTCCAGGGCGTTTAGCGTCTGATTGGCCGCATCGATGATCGAGGTGCCGGGTCCAAAGACGCCGACCGCGCCGGCATTGTAGAGAAACTCATAGTCGGCATGCGGGATGATTCCTCCGACGACGACCTTGATGTCATCGCCGCCGCCGGCCTTCAGGGCGGCAATGAGCTGGGGAACCAGGGCTTTGTGTCCGGCAACCAGGCTGGAGACGCCTACCAGATGGACATCGTTATCGATCGCGGTCCTCGCCACTTCTTCCGGAGTCAGGAAGATGGGGCTGATATCCACATCGAATCCCAGATCCGCAAACGCCGTGGCCACCACCTTGACCCCTCGGTCATGGCCGTCCTGACCGATTTTTGTCATCAGTATCCTCGGTCTTCGCCCTTCTTTGTCGGCGAAATCCCGGCACCGTTTCCGTATGGCGTCGATGATGGAGCTGTCGACGTATTCCGACGCATAGACGCCGGAAATGCACTGCGTGGTGGCCGTAAAGCGGCCGAATACCTTTTCCATGGCATCGGATACCTCCCCGACGGTTGCCCTGGCCCGGATCGCCGGAAGGGTGGCTTCCAGAAGATTGCCGCCGCCCTCCGCGGTGCGGGTGATATGCTCCAGGGCCTTTTGGAGCTCGGCTGCGTTTCGTCCGGCCTTCAATTCCTTGAGTCGGGCAATCTGCTCCAGGCGCACCGCATCGGTCACTTCCCGGACATCTTCCAGGGGTTTTTCCTCGATTTTGTATTTGTTCACGCCGACGATCACATCCAGGCCCTGGTCGATCCGGGCCTGCTTTCGGGCCGCCGATTCTTCGATACGGAGTTTCGGCATGCCGGTTTCAATGGCTCGAGCCATTCCACCCAGGGATTCGACTTCATTGATGATCTTGCGGGCTTCGCGGATAATGCCGCCGGTCAGGGCTTCCAGATAATAGGAGCCGCCCAAGGGATCCACGACCCGGCAGATCTCCGATTCTTCCTGGAGGATGATCTGGGTGTTGCGGGCGATCCGGGCGGAAAAATCGGTCGGCAGCCCGACCGCTTCATCGAAGGCGTTGGAGTGCAGCGACTGCGTCCCGCCGAGGACAGCGGAGAGCGATTCCAGCGTGGTGCGGATGATGTTGTTGTGCGGGTCCTGCTGGGTAAGGCTCCACCCCGACGTCTGGCAGTGGGTTCGAAGGATGAGCGACTGGGGGTTTCGGGGGTTGAACGGCGTGATCAGTTCGTGCCACAGGAAGCGCGCGGCTCTGAGCATCGCGATATCCATGAAAAAATTCATGCCGATCCCGAAGAAAAAAGAGAGCCGGGGCGCAAAGGTGTCGATGTCCAATCCCGTCGCCAGCGCGGCCTTCACATATTCGAGACCGTCCGCCAGGGTAAAGGCGGTTTGCAGGACTGAGTTGGCCCCCGCCTCCATCATATGATAGCCGCTGATGCTGACGGTATTGAATTTGGGCATATGCTCGGAGCAGTACCCGATGATGTCCGAGACGATCCGCATCGAGGGGACGGGCGGATAGATGTAAGTGTTCCGTGTCAGATATTCCTTTAAGATGTCGTTTTGAATGGTGCCGGTCAGTTTTTCCTGGGGCACGCCCTGTTCTTCGGCAGCCACGATGAAGCCGGCCAGGACGGGAAGGACCGCGCCGTTCATGGTCATGGAGACGGACATCTCATCCAATGGAATCTGATCGAAGAGGATCTTCATATCTTCGACCGAATCCACGGCAACCCCGACTTTTCCGATATCGCCGACGACACGGGGATTGTCTGAATCGTACCCTCGATGGGTGGCGAGGTCGAAGGCGACGGAGAGCCCCTTCTGCCCGGCAGCGAGGTTTTGTCGATAAAAGGCATTGGATTCCCTGGCTGTCGAAAAACCGGCGTACTGCCTTATGGTCCAGGGTCTGCCGGCGTACATGGTGGCCACGGGACCGCGGACATAGGGGGGCAGACCGGGGAGGGTGTTGATATGTTCCATCCCCTCCAGGTCTTCGGCAGTGTACAGGGCTTTGACCCGGATCCCCTCCGGGGTCATCCAATCCAGGGAATCCGGGGATTTGCCTTTGAGCAGTTTGGTCGCAATGTCTGTCCATTGTTTCTTTTGCGGATGATTCGGCATGGCGCGCTCCATAAACGACACAATTAATATTGTTGATAAAAAATAGATTTTCATTTATATGATTGTTTAGTCCGTTTGTCAATGTATGAGCGTCCTGTAAAAAACGTTAGAAAGTACCCCCTGATCAAAGAAAAGGGGAGCGGGGAGACGTCAAGAAAGGAGATCAGGTTATGGAAGAATTGACTTGGGAACCTGCAAAGAAGGTGAAAGTTAATACATGTGTAAATGTCGTATATTCCATTTCAATCATGATTCTATCTTCTCTTTTTATCGCCAATCCTCTATTTGCCGAACAAAAAACCAAGTACGTCACCATGGAAGCAGTGAGCTCTTTAGAACAGGGGAGGTCCTATCACGATCGGGGCGATTTTCAGCAGGCCGTAAAGGAGTATGATAGATTTATAGAAATAGTCCCGGGAAGAGCAGATGCCCATTACAGGAGAGGGCTTGCCTACTATAATCTCGGCGACTTCAATCGGGCGATACTGGATTTTGATGAGGCCATCGAGATAAATCCAAAACATGTCGAAGCCTATTATCTCCGAGGGTCTGCATACTATAATCTTGAAGAGCCCATTCGTGCAATACAGAATTATGACAAGGCCATCAAGTTGAGACTAAACTTTCCGGAGGCCTATAATAATCGGGGGGCTGCCTATGTCAAACTTGGCGACCTGGAGAGGGGATTGAAGGATATCAGCAGGGCGACCGAGCTGAATCCAAACTTTACCGAGGCCCATTACAACCGGGGGATGCTTAACAACACACTTGGCGCCTTCAGTCAGGCAGTTAAAGATTTTGACACGGCTATAGAACTGAATCCGAAAAGTGCAATTGCCTATTATAAAAAAGGATTAACCCTTGATAAGCTTGACAATCCCAAACAGGCGATTGAGTATTATAAAATGGCGGCCAGATTAGATTCCAAAGAAGCCAAAGATACGTTAAAAAACAAAAAGATGTCTTGGTAAACAGAAAACGGGGGATCAGGCAATGAGTGTCAATACCTGATCCCCCGTTTCTCTTTATGGTGCCGAAGCCGGGATTTGAACCCGGACAGGCGTACACCCACTAGACCCTGAACCTAGCGCGTCTACCAATTCCGCCACTTCGGCAATACTCTTGGTATCTGGAATATGCCGTTATCTACACTGAGGGTTCGGTTCTTGTCAAGCAAAAATGGATGCTATTTTAACATCTAAACAGAAATCGGAGGAGTTGAACGGGTTTTGATGGAAGTGATCAGGGGCAGCGAAAATATCCCCGCCGGACTGCGGGGCGCCGTCGTCACCATCGGTAACTTCGACGGGGTCCACCTAGGCCATCAGTATATCTTTCACCGTCTCATCGCCGAGGCAAATAAGGAGCGGCGGCCGGCTGTGGTGATCAGCTTCGACCCTCATCCGAAGATGATCCTCCATCCGGAACGTCGACCCTTTTACCTCATTACTTCCCTGGAAGAAAAGATCCGACACCTTTCAAACCTCGGGATCGACGCCCTTATCTTGATCCCCTTTTCCCTCGACTACGCTCGGACGACAGCGGAGGAGTTCGTCTTTGGTTTCCTCTGGGAAAGGCTCCGGATCAGGAAAATCCTTATCGGCCAAGACTATACCTTCGGCTGGGGGAAGGAGGGGAACGAGACGTTTCTGACTGCCTCCGGCAATCGGCTGGGATTTGAGGTTGAGGTGATGAGCGCTTTTAAGGTGGGCGGAACGACCATCAGCAGCACAAAGATCAGGAACGCCTTACTCGACGGCGAGGTCCGCTATGCCGCCTCGCTTTTAGGCAGACCTTACAATCTTGCCGGTGAGGTGATCTCAGGAAGTCACCGAGGCGTCAGCCTCGGCTTCCCGACGGCAAATATACGGCCCGACAAAGTGCTGGTACCCCCAAATGGTGTATACGCCGTCCACGTCCTGCTCGATGGAAACCGCCATCAGGGAGCCCTCAATATTGGCTTCAACCCGACATTTGCCGATCGGAAGCTCTCGATCGAGGTTTATATCTTCGATTTTGATGAGAATATCTATGGGAAACACCTGGATGTCCTTTTTATCGAACGACTCCGTGAAGAGATCCGTTTTGCAAGCCCCGGCGAACTGATTGTCCAAATCGACCGGGACATCGCCCGGGTCCGGGAGATTCTCCAAACGGAATCCACCTAAGGTGTGCGGCAATGAAGCAAAAAGAGCTGCACCGCTGGGACGTGACGTACAGGGAGGCTGCCGCCATTCAGGAAGAACTGCGGGGAAAGCTGATCCTTCGCGATGATCGGCGCGACGATGGGCGGGACGACGGGCTCTTTGATTCCGTCCGGAGTGTTGCCGGAGCCGATATCTCCTATGACCGGGGGAGCGACCGTTTCTTTGGTGCAGTCGTTCTGATGAAATATCCGGAGCTTACTCTTCTTGAAGAAGCCACTGTTTCGGCACGTGTCTCCTTCCCTTACATCCCGGGACTTCTGACCTTCAGGGAAGGGCCGCCGCTGATCGCGGCCTTCTACAAGCTCCGAAAATCGCCCGATGTCGTCCTCTTTGATGGTCAGGGAATCGCCCATCCGCGAGGGATAGGTCTTGCCTCTCATCTGGGACTGCTCCTCGATCTGCCGGCGATCGGCTGCGCCAAAACGCGCCTTGTCGGTTTTCATGAAACGGTGGGTGAAAAGCGCGGAGAGTGGGCGAAACTGATCTATCAGGACCGGCAGGTCGGCGCCGTCCTCCGGACGCGGGAGCGGATAAAGCCCCTCTTCGTTTCGCAGGGCCACCGGATCGGTCTCCCGCGGGCTGTGGCGATCGTCCTTTCCTGCTGCCGGGGCTACCGGGTTCCCGAACCGGTCCGCCGAGCCCATCTCACCGTCAACCGCCTCCGAATGGAGCAGACAAATGGTGAAAGAAAGGTGGTTTCATGTTAAAGGTCAAACAGTTTCGATACGGCGCCGACAACCTCGGTTATCTTGTTTACGGTCCGGACAACGCTGTTGCTGTAGACGGAGGCGCGGGTGAGGAGGTCCTTGCCTTCCTCAAAACCCATCGTCTTACCCTGCTTTATGTAACCAACACCCATGATCATCGGGATCATACCTGCGGAAACGAGACCCTGCTGGCGGCCTCCGGCGCCCGCCTCCTGTCCGGGGCGGAGCTGTCCGATGGAGCGGCCGTCACCCTCGACGGGTGGAAGATCCGGGTCATCCATACACCCGGACACACCAGCGACTCCCGTGTGTTTTACACCGGCGGGGCCCTGATCGCCGGGGATACGCTTTTTAACGGGACGATCGGAAATTGCTTTTCGGGCGACCTGGAGGGGTTCTACCGGTCGATACGGAAACTCATGACGCTGCCCGACGGGACGGTCGTCTATGCCGGCCACGATTATATCCGCGATTCGATGGCCTTTGCCCGGTATCTTGAGCCGGAGAATGCAGAGATCGATGTTTTCCTTGGGAAATACAATCCCGGCCACGTCTTTTCCACCCTGGCGCAGGAAAAGCGAATCAACCCCTACTTCCGCTTCAACGAACCGGGGATCGTCGATCTCCTGGCCAAACGGGGCCTCCCCCGAAAGACGGAATGGGAACGCTGGCATTCGCTTATGGGTATCGAATAAACAGAGGCCTTCATACCATATGGCCAATTTTTCGTAAGGAGGATAAACAGATGAAATTCCGTTTTGCCCACAACAATTTCAATGTCTTGGACCTGGAGAAGAGCATCCGTTTCTACCAGGAAGCGCTCCAGCTTACCGAAGTCCGGAGAAAGGAGGCTGCCGACGGCAGCTTCATCCTCGTCTTTCTCGGCGACGGAGAAACCGGCCACCGGCTCGAGCTCACCTGGCTCAGGGATCGGAAGGAGCCCTACAACCTTGGGGATAACGAGTTCCATCTGGCACTGGTTGTGGACGACTTCGACGCGGCCCACGCCCACCACAAGAAGATGGGTTGCATCTGCTATGAAAACGAGAAGATGGGGATCTATTTCATAAACGATCCCGATGACTACTGGATCGAGATCGTTCCCGTCAGGCGGTGATACGCCCTATGAAGCTGATCTATGCGAACGACATTGCGATGGATGTCACGGGAGAGAGCCCCTGCTAAAAAATTGGAGGCACTGAAACGATGGGTCCTATAAGAAATAGCAACATTCTTTTCTTTATTGTGCTCGGGGTGGTCACGCTCCTGTTCCTCTATCTCATTAAACCATTCTTTTTCCCGATCTTCTGGGCGCTCGTCATTGCCGGGATCTTCCAGCCCCTCTACCGATGGATCAACCGGCGACTGCACAGACCCAATCTGAGCATGACAATCATCTTTCTTTTCATCGCTCTGATCCTCCTCCTCCCCTTAGGGACCGCCGGAAAGCTCGTCTTCACCGAATCCGTCCAGATTTACGAAACACTTAAACCGGGCACGAGAAATATCGACCAGAACTTTCAGCGCATCATCAGTGTGATCGCCGACAATCCTCTTGCGGACAGTCTCCATATCGACAAGGGTTTTTTAAGCGAAAAGGCTGCCGAGATCGTGCGAAGCATCGCGAATTACATCTTTGTCAACCTGAAGGAACTGACGCAGAACACTCTCGGTCTGCTGGTCATGATGGCCATTATGTTCTACACCCTCTTTTTCTTCATCCGCGACGGGGATAAATTCTTCCAATCGGCGATCCGGAACTTCCCGCTTGGAATGGGCCGGGAGCGGCTCCTCTATGAGCGTTTTGTCTTGACGGTGCGCGCCACGCTTCGAGTGACCTTGATCATCGGCGGCATCCAGGGAGTACTCGGGGGAATCCTTTTTTTAATCACGGATATCGAGGGGGCGCTGATCTGGGGACTCCTGATGATCCTCATGGCCGTCGTCCCTGTGGTTGGCTGTTCCATCATCTGGGCGCCCGCCGGGATCTTGATGCTGATCAACGGCTATATATGGGAAGGGGTGCTGATTCTGGGGGTCGGCGTCTTCGTGATCAGCATGATCGACAATGTACTGCGCCCCATCCTGATCGGCAAGGATGTGGCGATGCATCCCTTGCTGATCTTCCTCTCCACACTCGGCGGGATCGGCCTCTTCGGTTTTTCTGGGTTCGTTATCGGTCCGATTATCACGTCGCTGCTGCTGGCGGTCTGGGATATGTACGGCGAATTCATGGAATAATAAATGGGGGAAATGGGGGGACGGAGCCCCTATTTTCCACTGGAAAATAGGGGCTCCGTCCCCCCATTTATCAGTGGATTTTGGCGCCGGTCTTCGGCGGACGGTCGAAACCGAGGAGGGTGAGGCCTTCGGACGTGTCCGTGGCCAGGAGCATGCCGCGGGATTCGATACCCATCAGCTTTGCCGGCTTGAGATTGGCCACGACAACGATCGTCTTCCCGACGATCGCTTCGGGGCTGTAATCAACCCCCATGCCGGCGACGATCTGCCGTTCCCCATCGATCTCGACTGTCAGCTTCAGGAGTTTTTTCGACTTGGGTACGCGCTCCGCGGCGAGGACCTTCGCTACACGGAGATCCACCTTCTCGAATTCTTCGTGTGAAATCTCCGGCTTTATGGACGGCTGGGCCTCCACCGTGATTCCTTCAGGTTTGGCTGTCTCTGCCCGGGTTTCCACCCGGGGGAAGAGCGGTTCTCCCCGCTTCAGTTCATTTCCTGCTTTAAGGCCGCCCCAGGGCTGAAGGCTCTCGAGATTCTGTCCTGCGGCGTCGGCAATGCCGAGCTGCTCGAAGATCTTCGCGGCCGACCCCGGCATGAAGGGGGTGATGAGGACCGCTGTGATCCGCAGGGCCTCCAGCAAGTTATAGAGAATCGTCTTCAGTCGGTCCCGGTTCACCGGATCCTTCGCCAGGACCCAGGGTTCCCTCTCGACAATGTACTTGTTTGTGACATTGATGAAATCCCAGATCGCGATCAGGGCCTTGTGGAGGGCCAGTTCCGAAAAGCAGGTCTCCACCTCGGTCACGGTCAGCGCGGCGGTTTCCCGCAGGAGACCGTCTTCTTCGGCGGTCTCCACGGGCTCGGGCACACAGTCACCGGCATACTTGACGGCCATCGCCATCGTCCGGCTGACGAGATTGCCCAGGTCGTTGGCCAGATCGGAGTTGATCCGCTGGATGAAAGCCTCCTCGCTGAAGCTCGAGTCGAGGCCGAAGACCATGTCGCGGAGAAGAAAATAGCGAAAAGGATCGAGGCCGTACTTGTCTTTCAGGTCGAGAGGACGGATGACATTGCCGAGGCTTTTGGACATTTTGCTTTGATCGATGTTCCAGTAACCGTGGACGTTGAGATTCCGGTAGGGCTCGATCCCGGCGGCCTTGAGCATTGTGGGCCAGTAGATCCCGTGAGGTTTCAGGATGTCTTTGGCGATCAGGTGCTCGGCCACGGGCCAGAATGTCCGGAAGTTTTCTCCCTCGGGATAGCCGATTGCCGTGACGTAGTTGATCAGGGCGTCAAACCAGACGTAGGTGACGTAATTTTCGTCGAACGGGAGAGTGATTCCCCAGGTAAGGCGGCTCTTCGGCCGGGAGATGCAGAGGTCCTCCAGCGGGTCGCGCAGGAACGCGAGGGCTTCGTTCCGATAGCGCTCCGGACGGATGAAGTCCGGATGTTCTGAGATGTGTCGGATAAGCCACTCCTGGTAACGGCTCATCCGAAAGAAGTAGTTGCTCTCCTTGCGGTGTTCAGGAACCGTCTCGTGCTGGGGGCACCTGCCGCCGACCAGCTCCTTTTCCATGTAAAAGCGCTCGCAGCCGACGCAGTAGAATCCCTCGTACTGGCCGAAATAGATATCCCCTCCCTCGTGGACCTTCTGGAGGATCCGACGGACGGTTTCCACGTGGTTGGGATCGGTTGTCCGGACGAAAACATCGTTTGTGACGGCCAGTTCCGGCCAGAGGGCCCGGAACTGTGCACTGATTTGATCGGCGTACGCCTGAGGGGTCACTCCTGCCTTCTGCGCCGCCTCGACAATCTTGTCTCCGTGTTCATCCGTCCCGGTCGAAAAGAAGGTCCTGAAGCCGCGGAGACGGTGGTAGCGTGCAAGGACGTCCGCGACGATCGTTGTGTAGGCGTGGCCGATGTGAGGTGAAGCGTTCACATAGTAGATCGGAGTCGTGATGTAAAACGTATGTTCCATCGATGACGACCTCTTAAAAAGTCATAAAAGTTGTTACTGTTGAATGTCCTTCGTTTTAATGGTCGCCTCTTTTCCAGTTTCCAGAAGAACGACGATTTCTCCCTGAAGGGCGTTCTGGCGGATGACCTTTCCCCGTCCCTCGGTGGTATTGACCGTCTTTCCGCATTTCGGCATGTCTTTTTTCATGTCGGTATAGCCGTCATATTCATATCCCAGGCAGCACATCAATCTTCCGCAGAGACCGGAAATCTTCTCGGGATTGAGCGACATGTTCTGTTCCTTGGCCATCTTGACCGACACCCGGTCGAGGCTCTGCAGGAGCGTAGCACAACAAACCTCGCGTCCGCAGATCCCGAGCCCCTTGATGATGCGAGCCTCCTGCCGCGCACCGATCTGCCGAAGCTCGATTCGGGTTCGGAACTTCTGAACAAGGTCCTTCACCAGTTCCCGGAAGTCCACGCGGTTCTCCGCCGTGAATGAGAAGACCAACTTGGACTTGTCGAACAGGCATTCCACTTCGATCAGCTTCATGTGAAGCTGCCGTTCGGTGATCCTCCGGGTGCAGAACTGCATGGCCTCCTGTTCCAGCTTCCGGTTGTTCTCACACGTGCGCAGATCATCGTCAGCGGCCAGACGGATCACATTTTTAAGATTGGCAGCCGGCTGCTGAATCGGGAGGGCCTGGGCTTCTTTCACTACAGTGCCGACAGCCGGGCCGTTTTCCGTATTGACGACGATCAGGTCGTCCCGCTTCAGAGCAAGATTGTCTGCGTAAAAGCTGTAAATCTTTCCTTCCCTCTTGAATTTAACACCGACGATATTCTTCAAGGTTCTTCACCCCGGGCAGTTGTTTTTTCTTCAGGTAAACTTAATCAACATGGTCTCTAAAGTCAATGTTTTATTGGCATTCTTATCGATGGCGCCTGTTGCAGCCTCGATTGCAGCGATATTGTGCAGAAGGTCGCGTCCCGACAAACGTCCGGCGACCGCTCGGATTGCCTCGGTCCGGTCCTGAAACATCAATCTACCCTTGTCCTTAGTCTCACGGAATATCAAGGCATCCCGGTAGCAGGTCTTGAGGATCAAGAGTCTTTCTAAGATATCTTCCCGTTCGGTCCCAAAACGAGCCGCAAAGGCGAGCCTGTTGATAGGATCGGTCGGGTCGTCGGAAGCGAGGTAGTCCAGGGTTGCGTTTCTCAGGGTAAGATAGTCTGCCCGGTTCATCTCGAGTGCTTTGCCGATACTGCCGCCCGAGGAAGCGGCAAGAATCGCCGCTGCATCGGGGGGGATGGAATTTTTTTCCTGAAGGAAACAGGCGACTTCCTCCCTAGACAGGGGGGAAAAACGGAGATGCTGACAGCGCGAGAGGATGGTCATAGGGAGGGCATGGGGCCGGGCGGACATCAGCAGGATAATGTTTCCTGCCGATGGCTCTTCGAGGGTCTTCAGGAGGGCGTTGGCCGCAGCTGGATTCATCCGGTCCGCTTCGGGCATGATGAAGACGCGCATACGCCCCTCCCGAGGACGGAACTTCATCTGCGCCAGAAGTTCTTTGACTGTCCCGATCTTGATGATCGGGCCTTCCTCCGTAACCGTGACGATGTCGGGGTGATTTTTGTGCTCGTCTTTCCGGCAGGACGCGCAGTCATCGCAGGGCGGATCTTCCGCCGCGCAATTCAAGGCTCGGGCGAAAACGGCAGCCACGGTCCGTTTGCCTACCCCCTCCATGCCATAGAAGAGATAGGCGTGGGCGATCCGGTCTTTCGCAATGATACTCCTGAGAATCGCGATCTGTTTTTGGTGTCCGTATATCTCGCCGAATGTCATGACTTCCTTTGTCCCGCTGTGAAAGAGGGAGAGGTATTATAACAGCTCCGTCAGACTGTGGCAGACCTTCTGGTGGACCGTCTCGACGTCCGCCGCTCCGTCGATGATCCGGAAACGATCCGGCTCCGTGGCCGCGAGGGTCAAATATCCGTTTCTGATCCTCGCGTGGAAGTCTTGATTTTCGTGCTCGAAGCGGTCTTCAGCCGTTTCAGGCGGGCCGCCGGCCGCTCTCTTTTGCGCCCTTGCCAGAGCGGTCGCGACAGGAAGGTCAAACAGCAGCGTCATATTCGGCGTAAGCGAGAAAGCCGAGAAGGCGTTCAAGATCTTGATGAAGCCGGCTTCAAGCCCCCGGCCGGAGCCCTGATAGGCAAGAGTCGCATCCGTAAACCGATCGCACAGGACCCACTGTCCTTCTTCCAGAGCGGGGAGAATGGTCTCCCTTACGTGCTGGGCGCGTGCCGCGGCAAAAAGAAGGAGCTCTGCCTCGGCGCCGATGGTGCAGGAACCCCGGTTCAGCAGGATTTCGCGGATCTTTCGTCCGAGTGGCGTCCCGCCGGGTTCGGCTGTAGACAGAGCGAAGATGCCGCGCTCCTTCAACCAGCCCGCCGCGAGTTTGATCTGGGTTGTTTTCCCCGATCCCTCGCCGCCCTCAAAGGTGACGAATCTTCTCATTCCCCCGCCTATTCAATTATTCTCTCTCGCGCCCTCAAATACAATAAAACAGAGGGGAAAGTCGCGGTCCGTTTCCGGGCAACGTTCCCCTTTTCCCTGTTATACTGCCGTAACGGATCTATTTCTCTTCGCCGGGAGTGATCGCCTCGACCGGACACTGTTCCGCACAGGTTCCGCAGTCCGTACACAGTTTGGGATCGATGGTATATTTCTCTTCTCCTTCGCTGATTGCCTCCACCGGGCATTCATCCTGGCAGGATCCGCAAGCAATGCATTCATCGGTAATGATATACGCCATATCTTTCTTCTCCTTGTCTAATTATTATCTTCTGGACCGGTCCCTCCGGCCCGGTTGTCTCAGACGGAAACCACAGATTGGACCCCCGGGACCTCCTGTTTAAGCAACTTCTCGATCCCGTTCTTGAGAGTCATTTGAGCCATCGGGCAGCCGTGACAGGCTCCGACCAGCTTTACCTTCACCACCCCGTCTTCTCCTACATCGATCAGTTCCACATCCCCGCCATCTGCTTGGAGATTGGGTCTGATCCGGTCAATCGCCTTCTGTACATTTTCCTTCATTATTGGGACCTCCCCTTTTCCGTTGGTTGCAGGCCGACCGTTAATGCGGCATATATCCGATCATCTCCCGGATAAGATCCCTGGCCACATCCGGGAGATCCGGCTTGATGATCACGTAGTCGCTTATTCGGTGGTGGATCGCCGTCCAGACGGTTTTGCCCGTCTTGGCTTCGATCAACGTGACACTAAGGCTGACCTTGCCAACCTTATTATCCTTTTCCGTCGTGTAGTTCCAGTAATCGACCCGGACGAGCAGCAACGCCTCAACGTCGATCAGAACGCCGATCCTGCCGCTCAGCGCGGGATCGGAAAAACTGACCTTATCGAGTTTTTCCAGGTATTCCGAAGCCGCTTGCCGCAGTTCCGCATCCTTTTCCAGGAGGTGTCCGAACGTTTTTCCTCCGATGACAGAAGAGAACCATCCCCGCTCGCTGAGAAGCTCGGCAAAGAGACGATCGATGGCGCCCTTCGCCTCCGGAAAGGTCGTCGCTTCGGCGGGAAGGACGGCGATCCGCCGGGGGTGAAAATCTTTTGCCTCCGGCGAGACCTGGGAATAGCGAAGCCCTCCGCAACTCAGGATGTTCAGCAACAAAACCGCAAGGACGGTCGCTTCCCACGTTTTTGCCATTTTCATACCTCCGGTTCAGGCGGTCATACCGTGATCGCCATGAACCACAACAGGGCGCTTATCCCGGCGATAATATAGCTACTCTCTAAGAGTCCTTCCAGAACGACGCCGGAAAACCCGGACCTTCTATCATAAAGTTTGAAACAAATCCATATATAAAATACCACCGTTAACAGAACATAAGCAAGCGAGGTCGACCATCCGGCAGGCGTAGCCGAAACGAGCAATAGAAACAAAAGGCCGGAGATCCCCTGGAGAAGGACAAGGGTTTTACCTTCACCAATGAGAACAGGGAGTGTCTCCCGACCGATAAGCCTGTCGCTCTGGATGTCGAGGATATCCGACAGTGCCGAACGGATAAAGACGATACCGGCAGTGAAGGCAAATGCAACTGCGAGCCCGGGTGTGGGGGCAAATCCGGTCTCGACCAGGGGCAGTAGAGCTGTGACCGACGCCCAGGCGATCGCCATGGCTATATTTTTCGAACCGGGGATATCCTTCAGACTCTGGAACCGCCAGCCCGACGGGAGGATGCTGGCATTATAGAGAAGCCCGGAGAGGGAGATGACAGACAGGAGGATGAAGGGCGCCGGTCCTGCGACAAAGGCGGCGCCGAGAGCCAGGACCACGGAAAAAACAGCCAGCGTCACATAGGTCTTCACGTGAAGGAGGTAGGATTCCTCCCTGAAGGAACTGATGCTGCTCGCGCCGCGATTGATGAAGCGATTGAGGACGTGCATCGCATAAGTGTAGAGTGAGGCGGCCAGGATGTACAGTGGGTTCACCGGCAGCCCCTGGAGGAGCATGGCGGCAAACGACAGGCAGCCCGCACCCAGTGCAGAATAGATGTCCATACGAACGGTAAAGACCCATATCCTGAAGAGCACCCGTATGAATTCTTCTCTCTTGCCCAGACGGCCAGTCAGGTGGTTCACTATGCCGTCGATGATCCAGTTGGGGGTCGAAGCCCCGGCGGAGACGCCGATGAGACGGTAGGGTTCGATATCTATCTTATGGAGTTCTTCGGCGGTCTCGATGTGAAAGGCAGGCTTCCCTTGGAGTTTCGCCAGTTTCTCAAGGCGCCGGGTATTGGCGCTGTTCTGGCCGCCCACAACGAAAACGGCGTCCATCTCCGAGGCGAGCGCCCTAATTTCCGCCTGCCGTTTCTCGGTGGTATCGCAGATGGTATCAAAGACAACCGCTTCGGAACACTTCTGCCGGATTCGGTTGCAGATGGCAGCGTATTCCTCCAGATTCTGCGTTGTCTGCGCGACGACACATACCTTTGTCAGTTCCGGGAGATTCTCCACCTCTTCGAGGGAGCCGAGGACGATTCCCGTCTCGCCTGCGAAGCCCAGCAGGCCATTTACCTCCGGATGCTCCCGGTCTCCGGCGATCAGAACCGTGAAACCGTCGGCCGCATGTTTTCGGATGATTGCCTGTACATGGGCGACCTTGGGACAGGTGGCGTCAACGATCCGGAAACCTTTTTCCTTGATTTTCCTTCTCTCGGCGGGAGAAATTCCATGGGCGCGGATGATCATCGCGGCGCCGGGAGGGGCGAGTTCGATTTCGTCCAGAGACCGGATCGGGATGATGCCTCGCTTCCGGAGGAGTTCGATCGTCTGAGGGTTGTGGATCAGGGGGCCGTATGTATAAATGATCTGGTGATCTTTGTCGCTGGCCATGTCGAGGACCATGTCTACGGCCCGTTTCACGCCCATGCAGAACCCGGCGGTCTTCGCCAGTTTTACTCTCATCTCTATTTCCCCCTTCGGCCTGTCCCGCTGTCCGGCGGCTTCTTGAGGCAAATGAAGAATTCCCGGTTACCCGCCGATCCGGTCAGCATCGATTCACAGGTCCCTAAGACCTTAAGCCCAAGGCCACAGCAGAACGCCTCGATCTGAGCGAGGACCCGCTGATGAAGCGCCGGTTCACGGACGACACCGCGGCTCCCGACCTCGCCTTTCTCCACCTCGAACTGGGGTTTGATCAGTGCGACAAGAAGCGCGCCGTCTTTGATCAGCCGGATAACGGCAGGGATGATCAATTTGAGTGAGATGAAGGAGGCGTCCAGGACAGCAAGGTCAATTTCGTCGCTGATCCCCGCCCCGTCATAATAGCGGATATTCGTCCGTTCGATATTGACAACCCGCGGGTCTTCCCTGAGCTTCCAGGCAAGCTGACCGTAACCGACATCGAGAGCATAGACCTTTGCTGCCCCAGCCTGGAGGAGGCAGTCGGTAAAGCCGCCGGTGGAGGCTCCCACGTCGAAAGCAACGAGACCGGTGGGGGAGACTCCAAAGGCGTCGAGAGCCCCCCGAAGTTTGAGACCGCCCCGGCTCACGTATGGATTCATCTCGTTTCGGATCCGTATTACAGCAGAGGCGGGGATAAGTGTTCCCACTTTATCCACCGGCCGATCGTCGACCAGTACCTCTCCCGTAAGGATCAGCGCCTGAGCCCGCTCTCTGTTTTCGGCTAAGCCCCTCTCAACAAGGAGGGAATCCAGCCGCATCTTATGCTTATGAATCTTCTGATTCGCCATGAAAGTCAGTCAGATCGGGGGTCAGGTCTTTAAATTTAGCGTTTCGTTCATAAAGCGCACGAAATGCTAAATTTAAAGACCTGACCCCATCATTTCCCTCACCGCCGCAGCGATTCCCTCCGTATCGATTCCGTAAATCCGCCGGAGCTCTTTCTGCGTCGCATGCTGGGCAAATTCGTCCGGGATCCCAAGGCGACGGACAGTGACGCCGATAAGCCCCTTCTCCATGAAGAGTTCGAGGACAGCGCTCCCAAAACCGCCGATCAGGTTGTTTTCTTCGACGGTAATGATCCGATTGAGCTTCGCTGCCGCGCAGAGGAGCTCTGCATCGAGGGGCTTCACGAACCGGGCGTTGATGACCCTGACAGATATCCCTTCGGCCTGCAGGAGTTCAGCGGCGGCGAGGGCCGGATAAACGCAGGCGCCGATCGCGACTATGGCAAGTGCCGCTTCCGGAGGATCGAAAACAATCTCGCCTTTCCCTATAGGGATCGCCTGGACTTTCTCGTCCAGCGCGGCGCCGACTCCCTTTCCCCTTGGGTAGCGCAGGGAAACCGGACAATCGCAGGTCACGGCGGTCTTCAACATGTGCTGGAGTTCGTTTTCGTCTTTAGGCGCCATGACGACGATGTTCGGGACAGTGCGAAGGAAGGCGAAGTCGAACAGACCATGGTGGGTAGGGCCGTCTGCGCCCACAAAACCGCCCCGGTCCATCGCCAGGACGACGGGCAGTTTCTGCAGGCAGACGTCGTGGATGATCTGGTCATAGGCCCGTTGCATGAAGGTGGAATAGATCGCCACGATAGGGACGAATCCCTGGGTGGCAAGCCCCGCGGCGAAGGTCACGCCGTGCTGTTCAGCCATCCCCACATCGTAGAAACGGTTGGGAAATTCAGCGGCGAAACGGTCCAATCCCGTCCCTTCGGACATCGCCGCCGTGATCGCGACGATCCGCTTGTCTTCGCGGGCCAACGCCACGACCGTCCGGCCGAACACTGAGGTATAAGAGGGAGAAGCCGGCGACCGGCCGCCCGAGACCGGCTCCCCGGTTTCGATGTCGAACGGGGGAATGCCGTGAAACCGGGAGGGGTCGTCCTCGGCGTACTTATAGCCTTTTCCCTTCTGCGTCACGACATGGACCAGAACCGGCCCTTCCAGATTCCGCACATTTTCCAACATCTTGATGAGATGGTCGATATGGTGTCCCTCAAGGGGTCCCACATAGGTAAATCCCAGCTCCTCGAAGATCGCCCCTGGGACGAAAAAGGTCTTTAGCGACTCCTCCACCTGGCGGGAGAATTTCAGCATCTGTTGGCCTATGCCGGGGATGGATTTCAGGAAGATTTTGACTTCATTCTTGATCCGTGTCACCGTCTGGCCGGTCATGATCCTGTTCAGATAAGAGGAGAGGGCGCCGACATTCGGGGAGATGCACATCTCGTTGTCGTTCAGGATGATAATCAGGTTTTTCTTGCGGTCTCCGGTCCAATTTAACCCCTCGAAGGCCATTCCGGCGGACATCGATCCGTCGCCGATGACGGCGATAATCCGAAAATCCTCCCCCTTGATGCAGCGCGCTTCGGCAATCCCCGCCGCTACGGAGATGGAGGTTCCGCTGTGCCCAACGTCGAAGACATCGTAGGGGCTCTCCTCCCGTTTCGGGAAGCCGCTGATTCCCCCTTTTTGCCGGAGCGTGTCGAAACGGTCCTTCCTTCCCGTAATGATTTTGTGGGCATACGCCTGGTGTCCCACATCCCAGATGAGGCGGTCCCGAGGGGTGTCGAATACGTAGTGGAGAGCGAGTGTCAGCTCCACTGTTCCCAAGGAGGAGGCCAGGTGACCTCCCCTCTTGGAGACAGTTTCGATCATGATCTCTCTTATTTCATCCGCGAGATCGATGAGTTCCATCCGGCTGAGATGTCTAATATCCTCGGGGAAATTGACTCCGGACAGAATGCTTTTCTTTTTTATTTCACTCATTTTTCCCTATTGTATCCATGTGCGCACTCACCCCGCTTTTCCCGTAAGACGGGATGTTTTTTCTGAGTGCGCATATACGACTATTCTGAATGCAATACAAGCCGATTTTGGCTGTGCCCTGTGGAGGGCAGATTTTACTTCAGGATTTGCGCTCCAGGATGTATCCGGTGATCAGGCGAAGCGGCGCCGCCCTGTCGTCGAAAGAGGCGAGCGACTTGAGGGCCTCCTTAATGAGCGACTCTGCATGGGCGCGCGATGCCTCGATACCCAGGAGGGAGGGAAAGGTGACCTTCCTCCTGGCCGCGTCGCTTCCCGTTTGCTTGCCTAAAAGGACCCGGTCTCCCTCCACGTTCAGGATGTCGTCGGCGATCTGAAAGGCGAGGCCGATCTGCCGGCCGTAATCCGAAAGCGAAGCAGTCATTTCGGTGGAAGCACCGCTGAGAATCGCCCCCGACCGGAGCGAGACGCGGATCAGCTCCCCTGTCTTCAATCGGTGGATCTGCTGGAGTGTCTCCAGGTCGACCTTTTTCCCTTCCGATCGGACGTCGAGGACCTGGCCACCGACCATCCCAAACCAACCCGCCGCCGCCGCAATCTCGGCCGTAACGGTAAGGATGTATTCCGGCGGTATGCCGGGCATCAGCTCCTTTCGGGTGAGCAGGTGAAAAGCCTCGGTCAGCAGTGCGTCTCCGGCAAGGATGGCGATGTCCTCTCCGAAGACTTTATGAGCGGTGAGCCTCCCTCGGCGGTAATCGTCGTTGTCCATCGCGGGGAGGTCGTCGTGGATGAGGGAGTAGGTATGGATATATTCGAGGGCGCAAGCAACAGGCAAAATCGTTTTGCTGTCTCCACCGACCGCCTCTGCGGCGGCCAGGCAAAGGATCGGCCTGAGCCTTTTTCCTCCAGCCAGGAGGCTGTAACGGACGGCCTGGAAGATCACCGGCGGGCATAACTCTTCGTCGGGGAGAAGACCATCAAGGGTCGCATCGATCAGCGCTTTCCGACCGGCGAGGTATTCCTTGAGTTGGAGTTCATCGTTCCGGTTCACGCTCTTCCCCCGCAAATGGTTTGGTGACCAGTTCGCCCTCCTGCCGAAGGAGAAGATCGACACGTCGGTCGGCTTCGTCGAGTTTTTTCGTGCAGAACCGGGCGAGCTTGATTCCCTCCTCAAAGGCCTTGAGGGATTCCTCCATGGTCATCTCGCCCGCCTCCATCCGGCGAACGATCTCTTCCAATTTGTCCAGCGCCTCTTCAAATTTTTCTTTGCCCATCAGATCACCCCTTGTTTTTTACCGAGATACGGTCATGAAGCTTTCATGACCGTATCTCGGTGATTTTTGCACGCAGACCTCCTGCATAGAGGCGGATGTCCACCTCCTGGCCGGTTCGGACTTCGCTTGGATCACGCAGGATCAGGCCATCCGGGAGCCGGCGAGTAATACTGTAACCACGATTAAGGATCGAAAGAGGACTCAGGGAATCCAGAAGGGCGATAGAGGAGCGCACTCGGTTTTTCCACTGCTGATCCTGTCTTTCCCGGGCAGCCCGAAGTTTTTTCCCAAGACTTTCGATTTTCTCGAACCATTGGACGATCCTCGCCCGGGGATTTCGGTGTTCCAGACGGACGATCGAGTTGATCAATTCTTGACGGCGAACCTCTCTGAGGTGCGAGAGGGTCGTTCGCATCCGATCGATATTGTCGTCGAGGGCGATCCGGATGTCGTTGAGACGTCGCTTCGGATCACGAAGTCGTTCCGAGAGGTTGGCGATCCTTTCCCGGAGCCGCTGCGTCTCTTGCCGCCGGTAGCGGTTCATTCGGAAGTAAAGTGACTGCAGGGTCTCCATGAGTTCTGCACGGAGCGGCACGGTGAGTTCGGCTGCTGCTGAGGGAGTCGCAGCCCGGAGATCTGCTGTGAAATCGGCGATGGTGAAGTCCGTCTCGTGGCCGATAGCAGAGACGACAGGAATCCGCGAGTGGGCGATCGCCCGGGCCACACCCTCGGTATTGAAAGGGGCAAGGTCTTCCAGTGAACCGCCGCCGCGGGCGAGAATGATCACATCGACGCCCTGAACGATCTGGAGATCGTCCAGGGCTTGGATGATTTCTGCCGGGGCTTCCGTCCCCTGGACGCGGACCGGGGCGATCAGGATGTCCACCGAGGGAAAGCGGCGACGGGTGACAGTGAGGATGTCCCGGATTACGGCGCCGCTCGGCGAGGTGACGACGCCGATCCTCGATGGCAGGAAGGGAAGGGGTTTCTTGCGGCTCTGGTCGAATAGCCCTTCCGCTTCGAGACGGGCTTTGAGCTGTTCGAAGGCCTTTTGAAGGGCGCCCAGACCTTTCGGTTCAAGCGCGTCGATGATGATCTGATATTCGCCGCGGGGTGGATAGACGGCGAGGCGCGCCCGGCAGACGATGCTCATCCCATCCTCCAGCTCGAAGTCTGGGGTTCGATGTCCAGCCCTGCCGAAAGGGGTCCGGAAGATCACCGCCCGAATCTGACTTTTCGCGTCCTTCAGGGTGAAATAGACATGACCCGATGCCGGCCGGCGGGTGTTGGATACCTCCCCTTCCACCCATACTTGCGCGAACCCCTCCTCAAGGAGCGCCTTGATCCGGTCATTGAGTGCTGAAACACTTAAGATCTCTTTAAAATTTCCCCTGTCCATGACAGAGACGTATCAGATATCCTCTGCCTTGACAAGGTGGAATTAGTTTTTCAAGATCGAGGGTAGTCTTAATAGCAAAAAAGGGACAGGCCATTGCTGCTTCCGATCAGGGCCTGTTCCCTTTTTTGGTGGAGATGAGGGGGATCGAACCCCTGGCCTCGGCGTTGCGAACGCCGCGCTCTCCCAGCTGAGCTACATCCCCGTTTATTTTGATGAAAGCGGTGTGTTAATCAACTTCATTACCCAGTGTCGCGCGCGAGCATATATGATCTGCCGGGAGGCTGTCAAGGAATAGTTGCCCCTTTTTCTTGACAAAACCAGGAGCTTTCCATATTGTTAACTTATAAAAAATCATCCCAGGAGATCATCCATGGCAAAGATTGACGCCTTTTTTCAACTGATGCATGACCAGGGGGCGTCGGACCTGCATCTCGTCTCAGGTCAGCAGCCGGCGCTCCGGATTCGGGGGGATATGGAGCGGATCAAATTCGACGTTCTTACCAATGATGACCTCAAGGCGATGATCTACGAGATCACTCCCGAGCACAAGGTCAAGCAGTTTGAGGAGACGGGGGACGTGGACTTTGGCTATGAGATCCCGGGGATCGCCCGTTACCGCGCCAACTTTTTTCAGCAGCAATTCGGATGCGCTGCGGTCTTCCGCGAGATTCCCAACAAGATTGCCTCTGCAAAGGATTTGGGGTTGCCCCAGGTCGTCTCCAAGCTGGCCTCCCTGCCCAGGGGACTGGTTCTGGTCACCGGCCCGACGGGAAGCGGCAAGTCGACAACGCTTGCAGCGATCATCGACGAGGCGAATCGGACCCGGAAGGACCACATCATCACGATCGAGGATCCGGTAGAGTTTGTCCACACAAGTCAGAGCTGTATCGTGAACCACCGCGAGGTGGGGCGGCACACGAAAAGCTTCACATCCGCCCTCCGAGGCGCCCTGCGCGAGGATCCGGACATCATCCTGGTCGGCGAGCTCCGCGACCTGGAAACGATTTCGCTTGCCGTTGAGGCGGCTTCCACCGGCCATCTTGTCTTCGCCACCCTTCATACGACGAGCGCTGCAAAGTCCGTCGACCGGATCATCGAGGTGTTTCCCTCAAACGAGCAGATGCAGATCCGCTCCACGCTGGCCGACGGGCTCCGGGCGATCATCGCCCAGGTCCTCTTCAAACGGGTCGATACGCAAGGGCGTTGCGTCGCCTTGGAGATCCTGATCGCCAACCCCGCGGTCCGGAACCTTATCCGTGAATCGAAAACCTTCCAGCTCCCTTCCATGATGCAGACGGGTAAGAAGTACGGTATGCAGCTTCTGGATGACGCGATCATGGAGCTTCTAACCAAGGGGTGGATCAGCGGGGATGAGGCATACATGAAGGCGAATGAAAAACAACGATTCCGGCAGTTCCTGAAGAATCCGCCGACGGACTTTACCGAGGCTTGACAGGCCGGAGAAATACCGATTTTTCACGGGAGCCGAGCAATGAGAAAACAGGAGATCGACCATATCCTCGGCAGGATGCTCGATTCCAACGATAACGTATCGGATCTGAACATCACGGTGGGGAAACCGTTCCAGGTAGAGAGCTCGGGGCAGCTCACCGGTGTCGAGATAGATCCGCCCGTTGAGAAACTCACCCCATTCCAGTCGGAAATCTTTGCACTCAATCTGATCAACCAGGACCGGCGGCTGACGGAAACCCTCCTGACCCAGGGGTCGTGTGATTCATCATATGAACTGCCAGGAAAGGCCCGCTTCCGGGTAAACATCTTCTCCCAGATGGGGAATTACTCCATCGTTCTCCGAAAGCTGGGGACCCGGATTCCAACCATCGGGGAGATGAACCTTCCCGACGTGTTCTACAAGATGGCCGAAGAGAAAAACGGGATCATCATCGTGACCGGTGCGACGGGGTCCGGCAAGACGACGTCGCTTGCTGCACTCCTAGACGAGATCAACGAACACGAGTCGGTCCATGTTATCACGCTCGAGGATCCGGTCGAATTTTCCCATCCCCATAAAAAGGCCACCTTCAATCAGCGGGAGATGGGGAACGACTTCGACACATTCGCGAACGGTCTTCGGGCTGCGCTCCGGCAGGCGCCGAAGGTGATCCTCGTCGGCGAGATGCGGGACCGGGAGACGGTGGAGATCGCGCTTTCCGCCGCGGAGACGGGCCATCTGGTTTTGAGCACCCTCCATACGGTCGATGCCGGCCAGACGATCAACCGCATCCTCGGCATGTTCACCACAGAAGAAGAGACCCAAGTCCGGGTTCGCCTGGCCGACACGGTCCGCTGGATCGTCTGCCAGCGTCTCCTTCCCATGGAGGGGGGAGGGCGCGTTGCGGCCTTTGAGATCATGGGGTCGAACATCCGTGTGAAAGACACGATTCTCCACGGCGAATCGGAGACGAAAACCTTCAGAGAGATTATCGAGGCGGGGAAGGCCTTCGGGATGATCACCTTCGACGACTACATCATCGGCCTGTTCGGCAAGGGATTAATCAGCGAAGAGACAGGAAAGGCCTACGCTTCCCATAAGGGGGTTGTTGGCCGCGGTATCGACACTGTCAAGAGTTTAAAAGGACAGGCCACAACAGATCTCGGCAAGCTTGAGGTTGACAAAAATTACGGGAAACCGTCAAGAAGATTTTGAAGATCTAATAAAAGGGAGCGGATCATGAACGAAGATAAGTCCCTTTTGAATCAAGTGGCGTCTGCGAGTTACGATCCCGCGGATCGGCCGTTCGATTTCGTGGGGGGGGTAGGTGCGACTGCTCTGGTCTGTGAACCCGATCCGGCCCTCCGGGAGAAGATCACTGACAGTCTCAAGGAGACGGGGTATCAAATCACGATGCCGGCGACGTCTATGGACGCTCTGAAGGCCATGCGGTTTCATATCTTTGATGTCGTCGTTCTTAACGAGCTTTTCGACACGGCTGACCCGCAGACCAATAGTGTTCTTGAGTATCTGGAAAACATGGTGATGACGACGCGGCGGCGATTCTTTGTCACCCTGGTCAGCGATAGATACCGGACAATGGACAACATGGCCGCCTTCAACCGGAGTGTGAATATCATTATCAATCGTAATAATATCGATAGTGTTGGGGGGATCATCCAGCAGGGGGTGGCCGATAACAAGGCTTTCTATCACGTTTTCCAGGAGACGCTTCGAAAGATGGGGAAAGTCTGAGGTTCCAAGGCGCCCGCCTAGCGGAGGAGGACTTCAGCGTTTCCCGCCGATAGTGGATCAAAGAAAAATCCCGGAGACCGTTTCCGGCCTCCGGGTATCATCTCAGCAGCTACAGGAGCCGCATGCGTTTTCCTGACTTAGGCCAGAGGTGAGCTTGAAGCCCCCTCCCCGCGGGGTTGTGATAAAATCGACCGAAATGGGTTTGACCTTTTCAAACAGAGTCTTTTCGACCAGGTATTTTACCCCTTGATCTTCAAACACTTCATCTCCCGTTGTTGACTCATCCAGAGCCATGCCCAGAGAGGGCCCGGATCAGCCGCCCTCCTGCATTACGACCCGAATAGAAGGGGCCTCGGGGCGATCCTTAAGGAATTCCTTAATCATCTCGCTTGCTTTTTCAGATACAGAAAACATGTTTTTCTCCTTTTTTTATGACGGAGTTCCGGCCCGTCAGCATTTTACTTAAGCTAATGATAAAATCCTTTTTGTCAAATCTTTTTTATGCAAATTCACCCTTAAAGAAAAAATATCCCTTCTATCCAGCGCTACATCTTGTGACAGCGATCACAATTCTCCTTTACGGTGAAGGCATCTTTGCTCTCTATGTGACAGGCGCCGCAAGATCTTCCTTTCTCCATCTCCTCCATCGTGATTCGCTTGTTTTTCGCAGAGGGAAGGTAGAGTTTGACATGGCAATCGCCGCATTTATACAGGCCCGCATGAAATTCGTGGCTGAATTTGACGTCCCCCGAATCCTTCAGCTTGAAATCTACGTCCTTGGTGGGATGACACTTCATACAGTCTTCCGTCTTAAAAGCCTCTTTGCCGTTATGACAGGCGCCACAGGATTTCCCCTTTTCCATCTGAGCCATAGTGACCGGCTTTTTTGAAGCCATATCGTAAATTTGGGGATGACATGCCGCGCAATTGTTAGCATTGGCGCCTTTGAGGTGCGTCTTGTGAGCGAATCTCACCGGTCCCGTTTCTTTGACCTTAAGGGAAATATCCGTGACTTTATGGCATTGGATACAATTCTTGAGATCGAAAGCCCGTTTGCTGTTATGGCAGGCGCCGCAGGACTTGCCTTTCTCCATATCGGCCATGGTGAACCGGCTCTTGCTTCGGAGATTGAAGATGGCATTATGACATGTCTTGCAGTTATTCTTGATGCCCTCCTGCCTGAAGTGCTGGTTATGGCTGAATACGACCTTGCCGAAGTTGGCTATCTTCATGGTGACGTCTTTTATGTCAATCGCATAAGCGAAGGAACAAGTGAGAATCGTCACGGTCATGATCAAGAACGTGTATCGCTTATTCATGATACCCTCCTGAAAAACAAAAAAGAGTCTCCTCTAGAAACGCAATTCTCTTTTAGTGCGGATGCGATTCCATCTCTTCCCATCCTGTCCACATCTGCCGGAGATGGGAAAAAGGCGTATGACCCAGTGTCGCCATATAAATGTGGACGCAAAGGAAGGCAAAAAAAGAGCAAGCGATCAGGTAATGGGCGTCCACAAGGAACTTGATCCCTCCGATCATGATGATCCACCCTCTCAGCGGGGCGATGTTCATCAGAAGCAGGCCGCTGGCGATCACCAGCGGCAGGAACAGAAACATGATCAGCAGGTAGCTCATCTTCTGGATGGCGTTGAATTTGTTGTCCAGCGAAACGGTATGGGGATTCTTTTCGCCCAGGAAGTAGTAAAAAAAATAGAAAAACGCCTGCGTGAAGAGCCCTCGTTTGATATCTTCCACGTTGGGGACATAGAGCTTAACCAGACTTCTGGCTACAAAAAGATAGTAAAATATCCAGAGAAAAAACGAGATCGAAACCGTCACGCCCGCGACATCGTGAAGTTTGATCGCCGCTTTATAAGTGCCGAAGATATTGGCATATTCCGGGAATCGGATCTGAATGCCCGTGATGCAGAGGGTGACGATGCCCAAGGCGTTTAGCCAGTGCCATATTCTAACAGGGGTTGGCGTCATATATATCTGTTCCGTGGTCATTCCCTCTGACATGATCATTGCTCCTTTCGTCTATTTCGGGTGAGAAACCGCAGTGTGCCGTGCAGGATGGGGACCAACAACCCTCCGGCCGCGATCAGGGCCCCGATGATGCTCAAAGTGTTGTTTCGCGTGAAGCCTGTCATATAAAAATCAGGGGTTCCGTAAAGGATATCGAGGATGGCGCCTTTTTCCACAGGCGTACGGCTGTATGAGCCGTCCTGCTGCGGGAAGGCAATGTCGCTTGCCTGCTGCGCGTTTGGTCCGGACGCATGACAGAAAGTGCAGTCCCGGCGGTTGTCAAGGATTTCATAGTTGTGCGTCACCACTTCGGGCATCATGGTTCCCAGGAGACTAAGGCTGCGATATTTGCCGCTTGTATTGAATTTTTTCAATTCACTCAGCGAGATGGCGCCGTCGCCGTCGCCGTCGATCAATGTAGCGACTTTTTCCCCGGTCGATAAAAAGGGCAGCAGGTCTTCATAACTTGCGAGGGCGACGCCTCCCATAGATGAGCCGGAAACGCTTTTTACCATGTACATGGAAATCACATAATTCTTTGATCCCGTATGGCAGGTGATGCAGGGCAGGGCATCGATATGGAGCGTCGCCTGGGGCAGCCATTTGGAGTGGTTCTTAACCGTCTTGGCGTATTCGTGACATTTGGCGCACTGGATATTGATGTCACGCCCGGATACCGCCAGCAGGGGCTTCACAGCATGAGGCTTGTGACAATCGGTGCAGTCGGCATACTTTCCGTGCATGCTTTGATTATACTCGGCAGAGACGGCTGCATGACAATCCTGGCATTTTGCCCGGGAGGGTCGGATTTTGTCTCCTGGATGACGCTTCGTGACATTGTCGTGGCAGGAAACACACCCGATTCGTGCATGCGTTGTCAACTCATATTTCAGCGGATCGATATAGAGGTGTATCCCTTGATTCATGATGGTCTTTTTACTGTGGCAAGTGTGACAATCGTTTGCTGCCGCATCCGCCGCCGGCGCCATGAGTATGGATAGGAGTGCTGCTGTAGGTAAAACCAGAAACCACTTCATCATTTACTCCTTTCGTGAAGAGGTGTTTTCCAGCGATAATTCCTCGCGTGCTTATGCCAGTTTTTATAATGAAATACAATAACGATTTTCATGTTCCCGGTCAACCCAAAGGTGACTTTTCATAAAGATGAGCTGTTTGTTTTCTTAACACCTAGCATGATCATAATGGTTTGATTTTTTAAAGATTTTACCAGATGTAAAATTTCTTTACATGGGAATGTAAATATAATTAACACTTTTCATTCCAGCCAATGCACCGAACAATGTCCACAGTCGAGGACTCTTATTTTCAAGTATTTGTTTTTATTTAGCGTTTTATTGTGTTGGTGGAAAGAACTCCGGACTTTTCTATTTTGGCACGCTTATTGTTTAAGAGAGAAGCAAAGAGGAAGACACTGGGTAGGGTAGGTGAGAAAGGATGACAATGACAAGAATCTTTAATCAACAGCTAGAAAGCCTTGTGAGAGCGGGCTGAAGGAGGGAATCGAGATGAGAAAAACTAAAATTTTTATGGTCATCCCGATGTTAGGGTTACTGCTGCCGCTTGTTTTCATCATAGGCACGGTAATATCAATGGCTTTACAGGAGGGAATGGATATGAAAACGACATTTTTAGTTGTCATCACGATGTTGGGGTTTACGATTCCGCTGATGTGGCTTGTCGGAACTCTGATAGCAATGGTCTATTTCTATCGGGATCGTGCGAGTGTAACCAGAGAAGAGCGAACTTTAGCCCTGCATCCTCAGTTAGGATTAACCATGGCTGACGGTGGTGATTCTATTGAGAAAGAAGAAAAGAAATAGAGAGGAAGGAGAGAAATACGTATGGTAATCGATCGAAGGTCTTTTCTAAAGGGTCTGGGAGCAGGAATCGCGGGGGTAGCCGCGGGGAGTTCTTTGCTGCCGGGGAAGCTTGAGGCGGGAGGAACTCCCGAAGACAAAGAATTTATGGGGGTTCTTGTCGATACCACCCGGTGCGTCGGATGTCGAAGCTGCGAGATGGCATGCGCCGAGGCGAACAAATTGCCCATTCCGGATATCGGCGATGCATCGGCCTTTGATAAAATCCGGTCGACATCGGAGACACAACTGGAAGTGGTCAATCGCTTTAAAACAGCAAAGGGCGAGGTTTTTGTCAAGAAACAATGCATGCACTGCAATCAGCCGGGCTGTGTTTCGGCATGTCCGGTGAAGGCGATGGAAAAACAGAAGGAAGGACCGGTCACCTGGGATACCAACTGCATGGGTTGCCGATACTGCATGGTGTCCTGCCCCTTCGATATCCCGAAATTTGAACACTACGGTGCAACCCCCAAACTTCAGAAGTGCAATCTCTGCTGGGAGAGACTCAAGAAAGGAGAAAAGCCTGCCTGCGTGGAGGCCTGTCCGGCGGAGGCGCTGACCTTCGGCACCAGAAGAGGGCTCATTGAAGAAGCAAATACTCGGATCTATAAGACTCCCAAAGAATATGTTTCTCATATTTACGGGGAGCATGAGGCAGGCGGCACAGGATACCTATACCTCTCATCGGTTCCGTTTGAACAGATTGGCTTCCGAAATGATTTGGGAACGACCGCTTATCCAGAGTACACGAAGGGATTTCTCTATAGTGTCCCGGTGATTCTTCTTCTCTGGCCTGCATTTTTAAGCGGAGTAAGCGCTATCACCAAGCGGAAAGAAAACGTGAGAAGCAAAGAGGGAGGGAAACTATGAACAGGCCAACATCAGAAGTGCAAATAAGCAATTTTAAGGATTTTCTTGTCTTTATGCAAAACGAATTGAAGCCGAAAGGAAAGATCCTGACTCCTTTCAATCTGATTACCGGTTCGATTATCCTTCTCGGCGGGGTCCTCATTCTGTACCGGTTTATCATGGGACTTGGCTCGGTTGTCCATAATTCCAGCGAATATCCTTGGGGAATATGGATCGGATTCATTGTCATGGTCGGGGTCGCTTTTGCAGGAGGCGCCTATGTGACCGCCTTCATCGTCTACGTGCTCCGGGGAGAACAATATCACTCCATTGTCAGAATGGCGGTTCTCAATGGTTTCCTGGCCTACGTTTTTTATGCGGGGGCCATCCTGCTCGACCTTGGCCGGTGGTGGAATATAGTCAATCCGCTCATCGGAAACCGATTCGGGGTAAATTCTGTGCTGTTTCTGGTTGCCTGGCATTTCCTGCTGTATATGATCGCCCAAGCGATCGAGATATCCCCCGCATTTGCCGAGTGGCTGGGTTTGAAGAAGGCCAGGAAGTTCCTTGCTTCCCTTACCCTGGGAGCGGTGATCATAGGGATTACACTTTCGACACTCCACCAGTCAGGTCTCGGGGCGCTGTTCCTGATGGCCAAATGGAAGATCCATCCCCTATGGTATACGGAGTTCATCCCGCTGCTCTTCTTTGTCTCCAGCATCTTTGCCGGACTCTCGGTAGTGATATTCATTGGAACGGTAAGCTTCCGGGTCTTCGACAAGGATCGAATTGACGAAGAATATCGAAAGTCGTGGGATGATATCATCATAGATCTGGGGAAGGCATGCGCAATTACAATGTTTGTCTATTTCCTGCTGCAAGTTTTGATCCTGGTTCACGGCAAAAACTGGGCGCTCTTGAATACCCCAATGGGTTACTGGTATCTTACCGAAATGATAGGATTACTATTGTTTCCCGCCTTTCTTTTTAGCTGGGGCGTGAAATCCGGAAATCCGGCTCCCATCCGAATTGCGGCGGTCCTGACTATGATCGGGGTCATTATCAACCGGGTTGATTTTTCGATCATCGCCTACAAATGGTATCTGCCGTTGAGCGAGAGATATATTCCCACCTTTATGGAGGTGGTCATAACCCTGGCCATTGTGTTCACGATGGTGTGGGTATTCCGATGGATTGTCAACCGGGTCCCCATCCTGCGAAAGCCGCCCCAATGGGCCATTGAGCAGGAACAAGCGGAAATGGAAGGACGGGCTATTGCCCTTGCTCCTCAACTGGGACTTACGATGGCCGATGGCGGAAGGCCAATCGAACAACATAAGAAGTAATTGTCGGAATTTATCGACATGAAAGGGGGTTTTAAGATGGAGGGTTTCACGTACGTTGACATTTTCGCAACCAAGGGTATCGAATATATGCTGGTCATCAGCGGTCTTCTATCTTTCGCTTTCTTCTGGCGGTTTTTGAGAAGACCAGCCGTAGCCATTTACCGGGAAGCCGAAAACTTTGTTTCAGCGATCGGCGATTGGTTCCGTCTCCCCACGGAAGGAATCTATTTTCATCAGGGACACAGTTGGGCGGCACCGGAGGGCGGGGAGATTGTAAGGGTTGGAATGGATGATTTTGCGCAAAAACTGCTGGGAAAGATCGATGCAATAAAGCTTCCCCAGGTCGGTTCCGAGGTTGCACAGGGAGAAAAGGGATGGAGCCTCCTGGTGGATTCAAAATCCATCGACATGCTCTCGCCCGTGGATGGGAAAATAGTGGAGATAAATGAGGGTCTGTTGAGGTCACCGGAAAGTATCGGTAAAGATCCTTACGGTGAATCCTGGCTGATGAAAGTTCAGGCGCCAAAAATCTCGGCCAATCTGAAGAATCTATTGTCGGGTGGGCTTGCCAGAAAATGGATGGAAGGGGTTAGGGATAATCTGCTTGCCCGGATGAATTACAACCTTGGTGCGGTATCCCAGGATGGCGGTGTCCCCGTTGACGGGATAGCAAGAAATTTAGATCGGGAAAGATGGGATGAGATAGCAAAGGAGTTTTTTCTGATTTCCTGAAAGGTCAAGGTATGAGAGTAAAAGTGGCTTCAATGGGCGCAAATATTAATAGTTATCCATTGATACCTGAGGAAGAGCGAAAGTGTGCCTGGATGACGACCGGATTTATATCCTACAAATTATGCGAAAGAAACTATCAGTGTGAAATCTGTCCGTTCGAGCAAGCCATAAAAAATGAAGTAACTGGGGAAGGTGATTTCCAGGAACCGGAAGAAGATTGGACGGAGGGATCGCAGAGCAGCGATCCCTCCGTCTGGATTAATGGTTCTATCTTCTATCATCCCGATCACTGTTGGGTAAAAGTAGAAAATCCTGAAAAAGTGAGGATCGGGATAGATGATCTCTTAACCCAACTCATTACCAACGTTAAGGTGGTTATTCTGCCGCAGGTAGGGAGCTTTACCGGAGAGGGAGAGTACTGCGCCCATATTATTCAGGAAGATTATATCCTGCCTGTTATTTCGCCGCTTTCTGGTTCGGTTCAAACGGTAAATCCTCGTCTGGAAAAGGAACCGGAACTCATAACCAATGATCCGAGAGGAGATGGCTGGCTGATCATGATAAAACCGCGCAATCTTGAAAGCGACCTACGAAATCTTCTTTTTGGAAGAAAAGCGCTCTCGTGGTATCGACGGGAAGAAAAGGAGATCATCGCCCGGACCGAGTTGATGCTGAAACATAACCCGGAATCAGTGGGTCCCACTATGCAGGATGGCGGGGTCAGGATTGGTCGCCTGCAAGATATACTCAATATCGTCAACTCGAAGCAGAGGGCTGAAATTTTAGACTCCTCGATCACCAGACAAAAAAATCCAAGAGATCGTTAGTGAAACCTACCGTCTGAATTCCTCCCTTTGTGAAATACAACCTATCAAAACTCAACGTTTTTTACTCCACCACGAAAACGGGAACCCCTTACTGATGGTGTCATTTTTTTCAATTTTTAAATTTTTTTGACACAAGGAACACAGTTCAGCCGGTTTTTGGTCGATATTTTCCACATAGGTAGATGAGTTCATTACACATTTAGGCTGTGTACAGTGGATCAGCCCAAAAGTATGTCCCAGTTCGTGCACAGCCTCTTTTAACAAGCGATCGGTCGTTGCCCCGCCGTCTTCGGGCAAACCATAATACCGATGATGAAGGCGGTGGGAGGAAACTGCCGCCCCGATTCCATTAAGCTGGGCTTCACCGAAGACAAAGGTGAGAATAGGAATAAAAAGATCTACATCCAGAACGCCCAGTATCTTTTCCGCATCCAGAGGGGGCTTTATTATTAATTGCCGGAGGATCAGGGAGGAGTTGTATTGAACCCGGCTCGGATCGAACGCATCCTTTAAATTGATCTTAAACTCTTTTTTCTTGGTTCTTAGATGAAAAGTCTGAAAAACAAACCTCTCCAGCGGCTCTAGGTAAGAATCATCCTCCAGTTCGATGGGCACAATGTAAATATAAGACATCAAAGGTAATGTTAGCTAAGGTCATCTCTTGAGATGATATTTTTCAATCTTGTTGTAAAGGGTAAGACGGCTGATTTTAAGGATTTCGGCCGCCTGAGCGATATTCCCATTCGTTTGATTCAATATTTTCATGATTTGATCTTTTTCCACTTCTTCCAGGGATGCTCCGCCGGAAGGCGTCGCTGGAGGCGGAAAAGGAAAAGATATATCAACTAGTTGGATCTGGGTTCCCTGTGCTACGACCATCGCCCTTTCAACTACATTTCGAACCTCCCGAATATTTCCCGGCCAGTCGTATCCGGTAAACATCTCCATCACCTGCGGGGAAAAATCGGTCACACTTTTATTCATGGATTGAGCATATTTGCTTAAAAAATATCTGGTAAGTAAAGGGATATCCGATCTCCTTTCCCGGAGGGGAGGTATCTTGATGGAAAACACATTCAAGCGATAATAGAGATCCTCCCGGAAGCTTCCCTCCTTTATCGCTTTTTCCAGGTCCTTGTTGGTCGCAGAGATGACTCGAAAATCGACATCAACGGTCTTATCGCCTCCCAGTCTGGCAAAACTCTTGGTTTCAATGACCCGAAGAAGATCCATCTGCATCTTTTCACTGATATTTCCGATCTCATCCAAGAAGAGAGTCCCCTTATCGGCCATTTCGAGTTTGCCCCTTCTTCTGTACATGGCCCCGGTAAAAGCCCCTTTTTCGTGACCAAAGAGTTCGCTTTCAAGCAGCCCCTCCGGATATGCTCCGCAATTAATGGTAATAATGGGGAAATATCTGCGTGAACTTCGACTGTGGATTGCCCTGGCAATGAGTTCTTTTCCGGTTCCGCTTTCCCCCAGAATCATCACGGTAGAATCGGTTTTGGCGACGGTGTTGACCATCTCCATCACTTTCTTTATTGAAGAACTTTCTCCCACCACCTCATCGGGAAGCAATAGATCTTCAATCTGCTGGCGCAGTTGAATATTTTCCGTTACAAGCCTTCTTTTATCAATGGCGTTCCGGATCAATTTGCTCAAGTCATCGGGGTCGATTGGTTTGGTAACGTAGTCAAAGGCCCCGTCTTTTAGTGCCTGAATCGCGGTATCGACAGAGGCATAAGCCGTAATGATAATGGTTACAATGTTCTTATCAATCTGCTTAATGCGATTCTGGAGTTCGATTCCATCCATTCCAGGCATCTTGATGTCAAGCAGGATAATGTCCCATGGATTTTCCTGAAGCTTTTTTAAGGCGCTGGCAGCGTCGGCTGCGGTATCGACCCGATAACCGTCATCTTTGAACCATTGATAAAGAGAGTCCCTCACCGAGGGCTCATCATCAACGATCAGTATTCCTATCTCTTCCGGTTTCACAGATGATCTCCTTTATGATTGCAGTCCATTATGGTTGTTGTTTCGTCGAATCAGAGTTGATAATGTCAGCCTGTCTTGATTTTCCTCTTTGGAGGATACGCGGGGAAGGATGATGGTAAAAGTGGTGCCCTCGCCTACCTTGGATTTTACATCAATCACGCCCGTGTGTTGTTCCACAATACCGTAAACCAGGGATAAACCTAACCCTGTGTTTTTCGCTTTTGTGGAGAATAAGGGTTCAAATATGTGGGGAAGGACATCGTCGGGGATTCCTTTGCCGGTGTCCGTCACCATAATCCGAATCCGATCTTTTTCGCTCTGAAAGTCGGTTTTAATGGTTATCTTCCCGCCACGAGGAGTCGCCTCGATGGCATTGACGATCAACGCAACCAAAACCTGCTGGATTCCACCTGCATCGCATTGGATCATGTCATTTTCCTGATCCAGTTCCTTGACCAGCACCAGCTCCTTCATCTCCACGCTATGGTCAATGACTTTAATGCTGTTATCAATGATGATATCGAGGTGTTCCTCTTTGAAGTCCCCCGAGGTCTTTCTTGCAAATACCAGCAAGCTTTTGACAATATTGCCGCACCTTTTGGTTTCATCGCTGATGAAGGTTAGATTGTGTTTGATCGATTCCAAAACCTCGGCATCGATATTTCTCCGGCTCAGTAATTTGGATGAGACCTTGGCATAGGAGAGAATCCCGGAAAGGGGGTTGTTGATTTCATGGGCCACCATGGCCGAGAGTTCTCCCATCGAGGCCATTCGTTCGGCCGATATCAGTTGGGACTGGGTTTTCTCAAGTTCCCGGGTTTTCTCTTTCACCTGACTGGTCATTTTGTTGAACGAATAAGCCAGGTTCCCCAGCTCATCCCGGGAATGGATATCGACCTTGTGGTCGAGGTTGAGATTGGCCACTTCCTTGGTGGCATTGTTGAGCTTTTTGATGGGATTGTGGATCATTTTCCGGATGAAATACCCCTTCACCAAGGTAGTTAGTAAAATCAGGATAGCGGAATAGAGAATCATCTTGTTTCTGGTCCCGATAATTTTCTTATCTCCCTCCTCCAAAGATATTTTGACATCCAGAATGCCCAGCAATTTTTCTTTGGGTGAGTGGGCATGACAGGAGGCATTAAAGCATTCAGGCCCATTCTCGATCGGGTTAATCAGACCCAAAATGCGGTACCCTTTAGGGGATATCAATATCCGGGTGCGGTCTTTGGTGGGAACCACTCCCTTTGCCGGTTCTTCCGCGTGACACACATAACACTGTTCCGCTTTTTTATCGGCAAATTGGCCCAGTTCTTCGGGTCTGTCGGAAAAGGAGATTCCTCCTACTTTGTTATAAATCCGTATCCCTTCAAATATCCCTTCCTTCCCTATGCTTTGAATCGTGTTGGTTAAATCATCCCGGCGATTTTCCAGCATGCTATGATAAGCAGCCCGTTTGATAATGTTGCTGACCTGGATTGCATTGCTGAAGGCATCTTCCCGGAAAAGCGACGTCAGGAAATAGATGTTGACATAGATCACAATCCCGAAAGCAAGGACCAGCAATAAAATCAGCAAAAGAAAAAACTTGACACCGATCGAATTACCAACACGAACCACTATATTAAATATCTTTGGATAGCTCATAGCCCATCAGATTAAAGTAGCTTTATATTTCAATTGCATAAATCAGTTTCAACTTATTTACAAGGCATATTTGGTTATACTGTCTTGATTTTCCTCTTTGGAGGATACGCGGGGAAGGATGATGGCAAAAGTAGTGCCCTCGTCTACCTTGGATTTTACATCAATGACGCCCGCGTGTTGTTCTACGATGCCGTGAACCAGGGATAAACCTAACCCCGTGCTTTTCGCTTTTGTTGAAAATAAAGGTTCAAATATATGGGGAAGGACATCGTCGGGGATTCCTTTGCCGTCGTCTGTTACCATAATCCGTATCCGGTCTTTCTCGCTCTGGTAGTCGGTTTTAATGGTTATCTTCCCGCCACGAGGAGTCGCCTCGATGGCATTGACGATCAACGCAACTAAAACCTGCTGGATTCCACCGGCATCGCACTGGATCACGTCATTTTCCTGATCCAGTTCCTTGACCAGCACCAGCTCCTGCATCTCCACACTATGGTCAATCACTTTGATGCTGTTATCAATGATGATATTGAGGTGTTCCTCTTTAAAGTCCCCCGAGGTCTTTCTTGCAAATACCAGCAAGCTTTTGACGATATTGCCGCACCTTTTGGTTTCATTGCTGATGAAGGTTAGATTGTGTTTGATCGATTCCAAAATCTCGGCATTGATATTTTCCCGGTTCAGTAATTTGGATGAGACCTTGGCATAGGAGAGAATCCCGGAAAGGGGGTTGTTGATTTCATGGGCCACCATAGCCGAGAGTTCTCCCATCGAGGCCATTCGTTCGGCCGATATCAGTTGGGACTGGGTTTTCTCAAGTTCCTGGGTTTTCTCTTTCACCCTGTTTTCCAATTGAGAAGACCAGTTCTGGACAGCTTCGTTTGCCTCTTTCAGTTGATCCGTCATTTTATTGAACGAATGAGCCAAGTTCCCCAGCTCATCCCGGGAATGTATATCGACCTTGTGGTCGAGGTTGAGATTGGCCACTTCCTTGGTGGCATTGTTGAGCTTCTTGATAGGATTGTGGATCATTTTCCGGATGAACCCCCCTTTCAATAGGGCGGTGA
>Ga0208373_1000854_pt1 | contig 46319 bp, 44 predicted proteins | sample RifOxyC2_FD_184036 | JGI IMG/M metagenome (GOLD analysis project Ga0208373, IMG submission 184036) | Soil microbial communities from Rifle, Colorado - Rifle Oxygen_injection C2 (SPAdes) | ecosystem: Environmental > Terrestrial > Deep subsurface > Rock core/Sediment | place: Rifle, Colorado...
TTTAGGACAAAAACGCACATCCCGAAGAAGAATATCCGGGAAAAATGTTTAAGTTCGGTTAAAAAACCGCTTCTTGGTTCCAGTTGTCAAAGAACGGTGTTTCTAGAAATAATTGCGACACAGTCTGAATAACTAAATTCTAAGCACTAAACAAATCTAAAATCAAGCAATAAGTCTTAAACAAAATCTTTGTACCTATATATAAACTTCCTTAAGTTTAGTGCTTAGTGCTTTATTCTTAGTTATTGTTTAGAATTTAGTGCTTAGTTATTAGTAATTGTCTTTATTTCTACTTTATGCAAGAATTTAAATTTAATTTCTTCGAGTTTAAGACCTTCTGCGGAGCCGTTAGAATTCAAAGTAATTCCAGGAAGATTAACAATGATATTCCCCGCTTCCTGTTTTACCTGATCGAAGACTATGTAACCTTCTCTTTTTACCCCGGGATAAATCTCTCCGTTGATAAAAAGGGTTTTTTCCACCCTGTTATACCTGTAATAGTCCTCGGTGTAAATAACAGTTTTATCGTAGAATAAATCACCGCGTGAAGTGTTTTTTGCCTGAACCATTGTGGCCACGGGATATAGGGACTTAAAATAATCTAAAGATAGAGAATTTGACTGACCGCCAAGGCTGTCCAGCAACACAGTTTTTCCGGTATCAATAAATATTTTATCCTGCCTGGTGTTTTCCACCGTCAGTTTGAACACCGAAAAGAAGTACTTTTGCTCGCTTACATACGGATTCCAATTTATGTATTCAGACACCTCTTCTAATTTTTTTCTGGTCTCAAAGACAAGACTCACCTTAATACCTTCTTTCAGAAAAGAACAAATCCCTTCATTTGAGGTAATAGTATAATCTCCTGTGTTTACAGGCTCCATAGTAATAATTGTACGATAAAACGTACCGCACCCCGGAATAAAAGCTATCAGAAAGAGACAGGTTATCAGACGGGATAAAGCAGACATCACTTAACTCCGTCTTTAAGAAGTTTATATTCTATACTGTCTAGAAGCGCATACCAGCTGGCTTCGATAAGATTAGTAGAAACTCCAACCGTGCTCCAGATAGTCTTTCCGTCTGTAGACTCAATATTAACGCGGCAAATAGCTTCGGTAGCCGCCTGAGGGTTAATTATCCTCACTTTAAAATCCCTGAGATAAACCTGAGATAAGGAAGGATAAAACCTCTCAAGCGCTTTTCTTAAAGCATTATTTAAAGCATCGACAGGCCCGTTCCCTTCTGCTGCTGTATGTTCAGAAACACCCTTAACCGAAACTTTTATTGTAGCTTCCGAGACTACTTTACCGGCTCTACTTTCAAGTATTACCCTGAAACCTTCCAGATTAAAAAAGGTTCGATGCGTCTTCGTAGCTTTTTTCATCAAAAGCTCAAAGGAAGCTTCTGCGTCTTCAAAATTGTACCCCTGATTCTCCAATTCTTTGAGTTTCCTTAAAAGTTCTTTTGAAGCAGGATTATCTTTTCCCATATCAATATTCAGTTCTGTTGCTTTATAAAGAACATTGCTGATACCCGACTGATCGGAAATAAGTACTCTTCTTTTATTACCGACAAATTCCGGTTCTGTATGCTCGTAAGTTCTGGGGTTTTTCTTAACTGCATCAACATGGATTCCGCCTTTATGAGCAAAAGCAGAATAACCGACAAACGGCATATTGTCAGCAAGCATTACATTCGCAATATCGGCAACAAAAATAGAAAGCGAGGTAAGTTCTTTTAATTTACCTGCAGAAAGGCAGGAAACGCCTGACTTAAGCTGTAAATTTGGAATCACTGTACAAAGATTTGCATTCCCGCATCTCTCTCCAAATCCGTTTATTGTCCCCTCAACGACCATAGCCCCGCATTCAACGGCAGTTACAGAGTTTGCTGCTGCCATATCGGAATCATTATGCGCATGAATTCCAAGAGATATTTTTACATGTTTTTTTACGTCTTCAATTATTGTTTTGATCTCGGAAGTCAGACACCCGCCATTGGTATCGCAAAGCACGAGATAGTCCGCTCCTGCTTTTTCCGCCGCTAAAAGAGTTCTAACAGCATATTCCTTATTTGCCTTGTATCCGTCAAAAAAATGCTCAGCATCATAAAATACTTCAAGCTTATTCGCTTTCAGGTATTCCACAGAATCAAAGATTAATTTCAGATTTTCTTCAAGGGAAATGCGAAGCGCATCGGATACATGAAGGTCCCAGGTCTTGCCAAAGATTGCTGCAGCATATGACCCGGACTTAATGATAGCTTTCAGGTTTTCATCGTCTTTAGCGGAATTTTTTGCCCTTCTCGTACTGCCAAAAGCAACACTCCGGGAATGCATTAACTTAAGCTCCTTTAATTTCCGGAAAAATTCAGCATCTTTAGGATTCGCACCCGGCCAACCACCTTCAATATAATCAATCCCAATTTCATCCAGTTTTTTGGCAATTTTCAGTTTTTCATCAACAGAGAAAGTTACCCCCTCTCCCTGCGCCCCGTCTCTTAAAGTTGTGTCATAAAGAATAACTTTTTTCATATAAGCATTTCCTCGACAGACCGCCTTTCATCTGCCCGTTAATTGGTCGCTGTCCCTAATTTACTCGGCGGTGCGTTTACCGCCTTCCTAATTGTCAATTGTCATTCGTAAATCGTCAATGCTTTACTAAATTTTGTCCAAGTTAAATTTTAAATGCAATTTCCTCACCGCATCTTCAGTTTTCGCTTTGTCAATCACTACAGATATCTTTATTTCAGAAGTTGAAATCATCTCGATATTAACCCCTGATTCGGACAACGCCTCAAACATCATTGCCGCAACACCCGCATGGCTTCTCATCCCGACACCTATTACCGATATTTTGGCTATACCTTCATCTATCATAATATTTTTAATACCTATCCTTGCTTTGACCTTCTCCACTGCCGCAAGAGATTTTTTAAGCTCCTCTTTCCCGATGGTGAAGGAGAGATTAGTAACACCTTCTTCACTTACGTCCTGAACTATCATATCAACATTAATATTTTCATCGGCAAGAGCTCTGAAAATCGCACCTGCATTTCCCGGTTTATCAGGAATGCCGTAAACTGTAACTTTTGCTTCATCCTTGCTGTAAGTAACACCGCTGACATATAATTTTTCCATTTCTTTTGCCTCCTTCGTAATCATCGTACCCATTCCTTCGTTAAAGGTGGGCCTTACCCGTACAGGCATATTATATCTCTGTGCATATTCTATAGACCTTGCATTAACTACCTGAGCACCGGCCGAAGCCATCTCCAGCATTTCCTCGTAGGAGATATTTTTAATAAGCCTGGCTTCCGGAACTATCTTAGGATTTGTAGTCAGTATTCCGTCTACATCTTTATAAAGTTCGCAAACTTCCGCGCCAAGAGCCGTGGCAATTGCTACAGCAGTAAGATCAGACCCGCCCCGTCCCAAAGTGGTAATATCCTCATCAACATCCATACCCTGAAAACCGGCAACAATAACCACCTTATCAAGTTTCAGAGCCTTAACAATTTTTTCTCCGCCAATCTTGACTATTCTTGCTTTACCGTGTACATCATCAGTAACAATACCAACCTGCGGTCCGGTAAAGGAAATAGCATCGCAACCCAGAGATTTAATCGCAATCGCCATAAGCGCAATGGATTTTTGTTCCCCTGTTGCCAAGAGTACATCCATTTCCCTTTCATCCGGAGTATCAGTTATCTGCTTGGCAAGATCAATAAGATTATCTGTTTCATCACCCGGAGCAGAAACAACGACAACCACCTCGTTGCCCTCATCTTTGCATTTAACGATACGTCTTGCCACATCCTTCATATTTGCCGGAGTAGCAACCGACGACCCGCCAAATTTCTGTACAATTATCCCCATCTTTCTTAACTTTTTCCCTCCCGCTAAAAATGATACTACAAATACAAAAATGCCCCCGCAGGGCATACTTATCATTATATTAGCAAATTCTGGCTGGTTTTTCTATATTAAATATGGATTTTTATCATTTACATTGCAAACTTTATTAACCTTAAAACCTTCTGCATATTCAATTCTATTTCTTTTCTAATGTTTTCATTGCGGAATCCGCAAGGTCATTTATCTCTTTTATTTCACCCGGACTGAGTTTTAAAAACTGTTTACAAAGCATACCAATTGTCTGATATTTTTTCTTTTCAGTTATAATATCATTTACGGCTTTTTTCGTTTTATTTGCTATTATGGCAATTTTAACTGCCTGATCTATCTTATCTGTTTTTTTAATGCTCTCAAGAACAACAGATTGGTCAGCATTTATTAATTTGCATATTTTTTCCGCCAATTCCGTTTGCTCCTGATCCTGAGACATTTCTTTGTAACCTTCAGGAATGCTTACAGTTGAAGCCGCAGTCGCACACGCGCTTAAAATACCGTTCAGGTCTTCAACGGATATTTTGCCCTGTATCCTTTTGGGTACGTGTACTTTATAAAGCGAACCCACGTAACCTACTGTCTCCCCCGTCCTCATGCTGACCAATGGTATCCATCTGAAATAATTCGATTTGACAAACATATTGCTTTGCCGGAAATCATATATTAGAGTCTCCCAATCAACCCCACTCATCCTCTTTTCCGCAATAGAAGACAAATCTTTACCTGTTTTTGCCGCCACAACACAGGCAGTTATTGAATCCCGTATAGTTAATTTTCTGCCAAAACATTTATAACTGATATCGCTTTTATTTATGACGTTTTTTTCTACAGGACTCAGCGAATCCATTGACTGTATTGCCGAATACATCTCATCAGAAAGCTGTGTTTTATTGACATTCAAATAAATACCCTTTGTTACTTTGACCTTAAATATCCGGTCGCAATAATTGCGGTATTTATCCTGAATGTTGTATATTACCGCTGTTGTCATATCCTCATTATTTGAGCCGGTTCCATCGCCAGATAAAAAAGCATCAAGCGAACAAGAACAAGAATATGCCATCAACATATCTTTTAGATCAACTTTTTTATAATCTCCTTTTATATCCTTTTCACTGACTCCAGTTATACTCATGACTTCATGTACTGCCTTTTCCTCATTGGCAAGTTCCTCATATAAAAAACTGGTTTTAGTAGCAGCTTGAGCAAAGCCTGCAGCAGAAAAACAGGAAAATACCGCAAATATCATAAACAACTTTTTCATAAAACCCCCATTAATACTATAATACTAACTACTTCGAAATGCATAATTGATTCCCCTCTATTCACCCGGTAAAACACTATTTAAATTATTTTACCACAAAATTAAGTAATCTCAAAGCATTTTTCAGTCGAAATTTGGAATGTTTGTCCAACCTTAAAGAGGGTTTTAGCATACGCAGTGGGTTTTCTAAGGATTTACGCTAAACCAATCCAGCAAGGAACTTATCTAGACTAATAACCCTTACGCCTTTAATAATAAAATCTTTCCCCGGTTCCATCACCACAAGATAAGCAGCCGGTATACCAATCCTTTCTATAAAATATCTGAGAGTTTGGGGAATTTCTCTGTACGAAGATTTCACCTCCACGGCAAACCAGGGCTTATTATCCACAGAAACAAGAAAATCTGTTTCTCTCTGATCTTTGTCTTTTATGAAATGAAGCTCTACTTTGTAGCCCTGTGTATCATACAGGTAGTCAGTAAGTTTAAGAAGATGCGACGCAACTATGTTTTCCAATCTGGCGCCTTCATCTTTAAGTTCTGACCAGTCCCATAGATACATTTTAGTTTTTTTACTTAAAGACCTTATTTTTAAACTTCTAAAAGGCGCTATCCTGAAAATATAGTAAAATCTGGACAAAATATCCAACCAATGCTGAACTGTCTTGAATGAAACCTTCAGATCTTCAGAGAGGGATTCAATCGATAACTCGGAAGAGACTTTTCCCCGCAATAATTCAACAAGCACCTGCATAGCGGAAATATCCTTTATACACTCAATATCTCTTATATCTTCTTTTATAATCCTGTCAGATCGTTCATTATGCCAGCGCCTTAGTCCCGCTTCATCCTGTTTCAGGTAAACCTCGGGAAAGCCTCCATATTTCCAAAGCCTTTCAAATATCTTGCCGTCAACTTTACCGTTATAATCAGGATTATCTTTTAAAGGAACTCCTTTATAGGATATTCCTGCCATTTCTGCGGCACTAAAAGGATGCAACCGATAATAACGGTATCTACCCAAAAGAGAATCCCCGCCCTTCCTAAAAATGTCAAGCCGGGAACTTCCAGTGACCGAGATATTGAGCCTTTCTTTATTCTTATCGTAAATACCCTTTATATAATTCTTCCAATTCTTGTATTTGTGCAGCTCATCAAAAATGATGTACTTGCTTTTTGTTTCAAATTTTTCACTAAGAATTTTCGTTCTGTCTTCCCGGCTGTCCCAATTCAAGTACTGATAATTTCCTTTGTAAAGTTTATCTCCCAGTTGTTCCGCAAGCGTGGTCTTCCCGACCTGCCTGGGTCCGCCGATAAAAACCATCTTCTCAGAAAGATCAGCTCCTGTACTTGCTTCCATATACCTGACAATTTGCTTGCCTGCGCCCATATTTTCCCCCACTCCATATTATACGCGTAAATATTGTAACACACTCCAATATTTACTTGTTGCATTATATCTGTATAATTGATTTTTGTCAACCGTAAAGATTTCCGATGATATTTGGAATGGAAACACACAGGTATGAAAATAGATCGTCCGCCTAGGCAGACTCTGCCAGAAAATATCAGCCTAATACTGAATTAATCCTGTTAACATTTTACCTATTTCATTCAGCTTTTCTTTAAGTTTTTTGTTGGGCTCTTCGCTTATTAGTTGTTTTCTCTTGCATAACTCAAGAATAGGCACACATTCAAAAGCAGAACCTCTGGCTATCCTGAAGAAATGTATACGGTCGGCTTTTTGGAAGCGACCGTTTCCTTCGGCGATGTTCGTTGCAATTGATAAAGATGCACGATTCAACTGGTCAACGAGATAATAGGTACCTTTCCGGAACCCTTCGGTAAGATTGCTGACTTCTTCAGCAAAATTAAGAGAATTTTGATAGACTTTTAGATTTTCGAAAAGGAATGGCATTTTTCACCCCCGTGAAAAACAGATAGTTTGAAAATAGAACTCGAAACTTCCACACAAGATCTTTTTGAACAATAGAACTAAGCAACATTCAAAAAAAGACTTTTGAGCAATAGAACGCAATTGAACTGGCTTTTATCTATTGTCTAATCTCGATTGTTCAATTGCTCTGCCAAATTTCCTCTTTGGAAATTTGGCGTCCCCATTGTGAAGCGAATCGAACTCAAAGTTTAATTACAGCCAATATTATCATTACCCTGTCTGATCATATCCCGCTATATATAGGGCTTGCGCCTAAAGCAACAGAATTGCATATGCTTGGCATGAGCATTACGGGAATTGCAAAAGCTCTCAAAGTATCTAAAGACACCGTGCTCCGCGCCCTAAACCTCAAGAATTAATATTAACATAACCGTTAATGCAGTCATTTTTAAATTACTTATCATACAATAATTTTATCAGAGAGTGTATATTCTCGGTTTTATCTGTAATTCTGACAGTTTTTTTGTCATTATTATTCTCTAACTTAGCCTGTGTAGTCAACTTGTCTTTAATTTTGCTATAAAACTCCTCATAGCCTTTAAAATCCGAGTACTTGTATTCCAGCGACTTTGAGCCATCTTCGTTATTTTCAAAATACATTTTATCTATTAAACGTCGGCTAGACATGTTCATATCAAAAATGTCAGAAACAATAGTGTATGTCATTGGATATATTTTAGTTTCAAATTTCTTCTTCTTAAGAAATAATACATATCTTGCGACTTATCGTATTTATATCCTGTATCCTTTAAAATCGTTGTTAAGTAAATCATCAAGTTTCATTTTTTCCATCAATTTATAAGTTACCTTAAAATCCATACTATTCTCAGCGGTCATAAAATTATTTCCGGTTTTTGCCAGAATAACCGACAGCACTTCAATTATTGGAATTTTTGCAAATTCCAAAGGAACATCCACTGTTTCATTCTTCTTTGTCGGATCCACACCCTTTAGATATTCCCGATACTGCAATTTATCTTTTACAATGTTCCAGGTAATATATAACTTACTTCTGGCAATTATGTCGCCAAAATTATCATCTTCTTCATTAATCGCTTTCCCGGTTTTTATGTGATAAATGCCTGCTTTATCTTTTTCAAAATCAAGTTTTTTCGATTCAAGAATCAGCTTCAATAACTCATCTAATTCCTGCCGCTCTTTAAAAAGCATTGTCACACTGCCGTAAGTTGAGAGATTCACTTCTATTAAGTATTTGGCCCCCGCTTTTAAAAACAGTGTTTCAATGGCTACTTTTACCGGAGTATTCGAAAAATCGATAGGGGGCTCGACAAATATTTGCTCAGAGAACAAAGCCCCAGTTAACACCATAATTATTATCAAGGTTTTCATTTTTTTACCCTGTATTTCACGTTTTTATGGCTACCTACCGCTTCTATCACACTTGAACTAATCAGGGGTTTCATTACATAATGCGCTCCGGGCAGGGTTGTGCCTAACGCTTCGGCTATTTCTCTTATACCCGCGAGTTTCTTTTCCTGTAATAACCTTAGTAATTTTTCCTGTCTGAGAGTCAGGGAAACATTTAATTTCTCATTTATGCCAACCGCTAGGATACGCTTATAAGTTCTTTCCAGTGTTTCCAGAACATTCTCGCACATATATTCCAACCAGATATCAATGGGGCGCCCTTCAACCTGGACATATTGAAGGTTGCTGATATAAAAACGCCGGTTTTCATTCAACACTTCATCTAAAGAAAAAATATGAAGCGAGTCAAAACCTTTTCTGTATAAATCCCAGGTAGCAAAAGCTCTGGCGCTTCGTCCGTTGCCGTCCTGAAAAGGATGTATGGTAACAAATTGAAGATGCATCAACGCGGAAGATATAACGGCCGGCAGTTCATTCGCTTCTCCGTTTATCCAATCCGTGAATTCTTCCATCATCCCGGGTATTTTTTTCCAGTGTGGGGCAAAATGAAGTCCGGCTTTAACATCCACTCTCCGGTATTCACCTGCTTTTCCGCCTTCAAGAGCTCCGGTCACAATTATTTCGTGAAGGCGCAAAATATCCTTTTTATCTATTATCTTGTCCTTCTCTCTTTTAATTATCCACTTTATTGCGCTTAAATAATTTCTTGCCATTACAACATGCTTTTCCGGATAACCAACCACTTCCTTTCCGTCAAAGAGCGATTCAACTGCTTCAATTGAAAGGGTGCATCCTTCTATTGCCGTAGACCCGTGTGCAAGGCTAACAGCTGCATCCCGAACAAGTGCAGGAATCCACGGAAGTTTCACACTCGCAGACTGTATCTTTTCCTTGAGCCCTGCAATTTCTTCCAGAAGCCGTAAGGTTCTGTTATTTATATTATACTTTGGTTTCCACATATCTTGCATAAAGTATACATAAAGTCTTGCATAAAGTCAATACTGATTTTTGAAAGGGAAACACACGGGGATGAAAATAGAAAAGATGTTTCAGCATAATGCGATATGAGGTTATTATATATTTGCTTCGCAAAGAGATCTTTTGAAAATCGAGAATCGAAAATGGACCGAATCGATATCCTCCATAATCAAATCTCGAATTTCGACTATCGATTCTCGGCCAAATTTGCCTAAGCAAATTTGGCGTCCCCAACGGGACTCGAACCCGTCCGACCACCTTGAAAGGGTGGTGACCTAACCAACTAGTCTATGGGGACACATTAAATACGACGATAGAGGGTGATTATACTATAAAAACGGGGTTTGTTCAAGCTTAAAAGATTTCCTACGATTACACTACTTTAGGATCCCTCTGCTCATAAAGCAATTGAAAGATACTTAGCTCAAAAAAAAAGACAGCCATTTGACCGCCTTCTTATCTTTCTTCCTATTACCCAGAACCAAGCACCTAAAACCTTTTTTCTATTATTTTAGCTTTTTTACGAAGAAATTTTCCAGTCTTTCCGAAATAACTTTTCTTGTGTTTCCGCTTAATATACCTTCCACACTTTCAAATTTATTTTTTATATCAAAACCTTTTTTATTAATCATAAATTCCCTTATCTTCTCATCATGTTCGCTGCCTCTTGTCTTTAAGACTAAAATAGCTTTTTTGATGGCACCTTCCACCTCGACAAATCTGAGTGAAACGACAACATCAACAACATAGGAAAAATCATGTGTCACGCTCACAACATCAACACCGCTATCGCTTGACTCTTCTACAAAGACAGAAGTAATATTTTCTTTTTCAAGACCATAAATCACCTTTGTGAATATTTTCCTTAATTCAAAAGCCTCGCCGGATAAGCCCTGAAAATAGCTAACGGTATCAACGAGAACTCTTCTGATATTCATTTCGGCAACAAGCTTTGTAATAAAAGCGCCGCTTTTTAAATCTTTTAAAAATATTTCCGGGCTGGTAAAGATAACTTTGAGTTTATTTTTTTTCTCAAGGTCCTTAAGATCCCAACCAAGGCTCAAAGCATCACGATAAAGCTTTTGAGGGAATTCCTCAAAGGTGACTATTAATCCGCTTTCATTAAATTTTGTAATTCCATTATGAATAAATTGCAGGCCAAGAGTTGTCTTTCCTGTCCCGGGCGCACCTTTAAGGAGCATACTGCTTCCTTCATAAAGCCCGCCACCCAGCATCTCATCAAGACCTTTTATACCGGTTTTTACCCTGTTTGTATCGTTTGTCATAAAACTCCTGACTTTCCAGCTATCTTTTTGTCTCAATACTTTTATTCAGCAGATAACCTATTATCAACATACGAATAGAGTTCTTACTATAATAGGAGATAAACCGCTTAACCAGTTCCAGTGTGTTTTTATTTTGAGAAAGCTCATACAATTTTTTCCCGTCAACATCTACTTCTTCTAAAACGTGTGCTTTCACAAGCTCTTTAATAGCCTTGCTTATTTCTTCTTTTTTATTATTTGTAACTTCGGTAAGGGTTTCTACGTCCACGCGGGAAGAGGAATTTAGACCAAAGAATCTGACAATATCAAGCTTCTCAAATGTATTAATATAATTCTTAATAAAATTAAGCATATCCTCATCAACATGCTTCTTTAAAAGTATTTCACCCACTTCCATCGTTTTATTCCCCCCGGGTCACTCCTTTTGCAACCCCTATCTTATAATTAATATCATAGAAAATGATATTTGTCAAATATTATATTGAATATTTCCTTTTTTGGTGATATTATTATTCTATTGTTTTGGCTTTATGTAATATTACCTTCTAAGGGGGAACACATATTATGGCAATGGAAGTATTTAGAAACAAGAAAGTTATGAAGTATATATATTTTGGAGTGGCAATAGCTTTTGTTTTAAGTTTAGGTTATGCGGGAATAACGAGCGGTCTCTTCAGGCAGGATCCTGACACAGTGGCCGTAGTAAACGGAAAGTCAATAAAATACGATGAATTTAGTAAAGCATATACGAGAACTCTGGAACAGTATCAAACAAGATTTTTTAAAGGTGAAGAAGTCCCTGAGATGTACAAAAAAGATATCAAAAAAGGGACTGTTCAGAATCTAATTAATCAGCATTTGCTTCTGGATTATGTAAAAAAGAACGGAATAACCACCTCCGAAGCTGAAGTAAAAGAAAAAATAAGAGAAACTTACACGGTCGAAGGGAAATACAATCCTAACTATCTGAAGTATGTTCTAAAAATGAATAAAATAACAGAAGAAGAATTAATCGCCGACTTTATTAATAATTCCAATCTTATAAAAGTACAGCAGATGATTCGTGACTCTTCAAAAGTAAGCGAGAATGAACTAAATGAGGAACTTGACATCAAGTACAGCCAAAAAAAGGTGCGTTTCATAAAAATAGATACTGCTGCTTTTTCCAAACAATTTAAGATCCCTCAAGATGATATTTTAAAGTATTACAACGAGAGAAAAAATGAATTTAGTATTCCGGAACAATTTAAGGTTCAATATGTAATGCTGGATTTTACAAAAGAGTTTGATATCTCAGCCAAAGAAAAAGCGGTGATGCTTATCAAAAAGCTGTCAACAGGCACCGCATTTGAAGATCTGGCAAAAGAATATTCGGAAGATCCGGGATCAAAAAGTAACGGCGGGGATCTGGGCTTTTTTAAAAAAGGCATGATGGTCCCTGAATTTGAAAAAGCAGCTTTTTCGCTGAACCCGGGAGAATACACCATGGAACCGGTAAAAACAGATTTTGGTTATCATATAATAAAAGTTGAAGAAAAAAAAGGCGATGAGATAAGAGCCAGACATGTTCTGATTAAACCCTCCCCTGATGCAAAGGGCAAGACCAACGCCTCTGAAAAATTAATAAATATAAAAAAAGATTTTTCCGCAGGAGCTAAAATCGGCGGCTTTATCGTGAAAGAGAGCTCTTTTTCCCGTTCTGAGTTTTTAAACCCTAAAGACATAGACTCTGACGAACAGGAAACGGTAAAGGCTGCAATCCTTAAACTAAAGCCGGGTGAAACCTCCGAAGTTGTGGAAACAAAAAAAGGATTTTATGTTTTCAAACTGACCGGGTTTATTCCGGAAGGGTATAAGACAATTGAGACCGTAAGAACTCAGATTGAAGATAATATCAAAAAAGAAAAAGCATCGCCCATGGCGGAAGCCGAGGCAGAAAACATCTATAAGTCTATCAAAGAAGGCAAAACTACTTTTGATAAAGCATGCTCCAAGTATGGAATTAAAGATACCGGATATTTTACCATGAACGACAAGTCCATTAAAGACATAGACGATACTTCGGATTTTTTAAAGTCGGTTAAATCTTTAAGAGTTAAGGGAGAGCTTAGCCGGCCGGCAAAAAGTACATCAGGAATATATGTTCTGGAACTGGCAGATCTAAAAGAACCGGATATGAAGAAACTCGAAAAAGAAAAAGAGACTCTTAAAACGGATATATTGAACAAAAAGCAGCAATCTTCTTTCTCTAATTTCATGGAAGATATCAGAAAGAAAGGATCAATAAAAGATTATTCTGAGAAATTTTTAGCCGAAACTACAGCTGAGTAACCATTAAAAAAAGGCGCGATGCTTATCAGCTTCTGCGCCTTTTTTTATTTTATACTTTTCTTAGAATCAACCCTGCTATTACTATACCAAGAACACTGCTTAAGGTAAGTTTAAGTGTAAAACCAAAGGTAACTGTAAAGAACTTTAAATCTATCACTGAAGCCGGATTTAGACCAGGGTTAACCCCATTAACAAGTATATTATGAATAATACCCTCTTTTGGGCCTATCTGTCCGATCAGCTCCCCGATAACAGAACCAATGACCGCACCGACAATGAGAATAACTATGTAGAACCAGATACTGCCGCTTTTTCCTTCTGCCATATAAAAACTCCTTTTAAATATTTTTTAATATGAAACTCAAATTATCTTCCATTTACCAATACTTTTTTTTGAACAGGCACAGGCGGTTTTATTTTATCATTAATTTCTTTAATGATACCGGCGATTTCATTCTGAGCCTGAACGCTTCCGACTCCATAATACGAATTAACTTTCATCCAGCCCCCGTCTCTTTTGATCTCAAGTATTGAAGTTAAATTGCCTCCTATTTTTTTTACTATTGCAATAGCCTTAATTATGTCAGTGCTGCTGTTGCCTTTTTTCATGGCATCAATAATGCTGTTTTTCGTTACTCCGGTAATATCAGCAAGTTTTGCCGCTTCTAATATTTTATTTCCACTAATGTCTATTAAAGGCGTATTTCCTGCTCCTTTAGGTTTTCCCGCCATCTCAACTTCTTCACGACAGGAATTTACAACAGCTGAAATTTCATACTGCTTCTGGGTATCTATTGAAAGATCCTTATAGACATTCGCAATAGTACCTCTTTTTTTTCTTTTTTCTATGACAACTGAAAGGCTATTACCTGACTTGGCAGCTATAACACAGCAAGTGATAATATCATTCACGGGTATTCCCGAGCCAAAACCATAATCCATAATCATACTACTGGAAATTCCGGTTTTTATAGATATTACGTCAGCCATAGCCCTTTTGTCTACACCGGCAGGTGTTTGTGCTGCCGTTTCTGTCTTTTCTAAATCAGCTTTCAATTTAGTATATTTTGCTGTTGCAGCTGTTTGAGCAGAAGCAGAGACAGAATACTTTTTATAGAAGTCGGTGAGGCTGGCACCTTTGTCGCTATTTTCATAAACCACTTGAAAACTACTCCCTGAAACTACAGCCGCAGCATGAATTTGCAAAACTATATCTTCACTTATTCCATATTTACTGATTTGAGACGAAGTCAGCCCGGTAATAGTAAGAAGTCTCCTTGCTCGTTCTGTCTCGGTCTTTGAGACGGTTTTTTTCGCATCAGTATTACTTTCCGCAGCAAAAAGCCGGTCCCCGGGAGAAATCACAAGCAGTGAAATTGAAAAAACCAGCAGAATCAAAATACCTGTTTTTTTTAACATAAATCCTCCAAAAACACATTTATTTTACTTAATTATTCTATCACATTTTACCACGAAATTGCTTTTCTTTTTTTGTTTTTTGGCCGGCGGCTGCTTTTTTCCTCTTCATAGCCCTTAATGTATTTTTCGATATATTCAGGATCTTTATAATCACTCTGTAACGGAGTACTTTTTGACCTTATTTTAGAATACAATTCACCGGCAGGGACTACATTTGCTCCGCATTGCTTTACATAGTACATTATTTCTTTATCAGAAGAAACAACCATAATATTTCTCGGATTTGAAGCTTCCGCTGCCATTTTTTTAATAACATCATCTGCCGATTCTCCCCCTGAAGAATAAAGGATCTCTACATTTCCAAAGTTTTCTGAATTAGAAAGGAGTTCACCTGTGCCGGCACCGTCAAAAACAGCAATTACCCGGTGTGTTACCCTTGAAGCATATTCGGATAAAAGAGAAAGGAACTTTTCCCTCTGATTTCTAAGTATTTTAAAATCAAAATCATCCGCAAAAGCGGTGGAACGCATTACATTGTATGCATCTATTAATATTATCATTGCCTACCCTCCGCCTAGGCGGATTTCGCGAAGAATTGTGGTCTTATTATTTATACTTCGCTCAATTCGTTATCTTGTTTCTCTACAACCGGACTTTAAGGTATCTAAAAGCATCATAAAGAACATAGAAAGAACCTGTTATACAGACCAGATCCTTCCTCCCTGCTATTTTCAGGGCATAATTTATACCTAAAGGAACATCATAGAAGGCTTTTCCATTTTTAATATTAGAAACTTTTAATAGTTCCTCCGGATCCGCTGACCTGTAATTTGAAGATTTGACATAAACAGCCAGATCAGTTTCTTTTTCCAGAACTTGAATAAAGCCTTTAAAGTCTTTATTCGCCGACATTCCCAGAACCATGATGAGTTTATCATATTTAAATTTTCTCAAAGAATCCATAAGAACTTTTGCAGAAGCCGCATTATGAGCAGCATCAAAAACAACAAAAGGTTTTTTTGAGATAACCTGAATTCTTCCAGGCAGGAGCATCTTACCAAGAGCTCCAGGCACGATTTTTTTTAAAAGAGTACTTGTTATTCCAAGTTTACCGGCAGCCAACTCTACGGAGGCAAGAGCAACTGAAGCATTTTGAGCTTGATGAGATCCCAGCATTCTTGAGTTTATATTATTAAAATTCAAATTCAGACCTTTCAAATTGAAGCTTATTCCGTTATGCGTATCAGCTGTAACTTCATGGAAAAAGTCACGACCTTCGATTTTGAATACAGATTTTCGCTCTTTCGCTCTATTTTTGAGAATACGTAACGCTTCACTTTTCTGAAGGGCAGAAACAACAGGAACCCCCTGTTTAATTATCCCCGCCTTTTCCCATGCAATCTTTCTTACAGTGTTTCCTAATTCCTTAACGTGATCCAGACTTATTGGGGTAATGACCGATACCAAGGGATGAACGACATTGGTAGCATCCAATCTTCCACCCATACCGACCTCAAGGACCATTACGTCAACCTTCTTTTTAAAAAAATATAAAATGCCCATGGCGGTATAGACTTCAAAAAACGTAGGCAAGCCGTATTTTGTCTCTTTTTCTATTTTTTCAACCAGGGGTTTGATCTCTTCGGTCAGGCGGTCAAGTTCTTTCCAGGAAATATTTTTATTATTTATCTTTATTCTCTCTCTGAATGTCAGGATATGAGGAGAAGTGTAAAGCCCGGTCTTGATCCCTGCGGCCCGCAAAATAGAAGCGATATAATTCGAGGTGGACCCTTTGCCTTTTGTTCCGGTCACGTGGATGGAACGTACTTTTAAATGAGGATCGCCCATTAATGAAAGAAGATATTTCATTCTTTTCAGATTAAAATATGCGGCATTATAGGAATAACCTGTGGTTCTCTCGTAGTCATTTAAACCGTTCAGGAATTTTTCTGCTTTGTTTACCCTGTGTGCATAAGTTCGGGCAGGTTTCATTTTGGCTCCAAAACAGCTTTAACTTTTAGACAAGCTTTTCTTCTCTGGCTGCCGTAATATAATCCATACAGTATTCATCTTTATTAAGAAGCGCCTTCGCCGCATAGACAAGTGACACCATCTTTTTATCAAGAGGATCAATAAGCGCTGAATCAAGCCCCGCAGTCATAAGCATTACAACAAAAGCCTGATTGATAAGAGCTCTTAATGGAAGCCCATAAGAGATATTTGAAAGCCCGCAAGTAGTTTTTATCCCCGGGAACTTTGCTTTGATCTTCATAATGCTTTCAGCCGCATCCAATCCGTTTATACCGTTCGTTGACAACGGAAAAATGCAAGGATCAACATAAATATCTTCGATCTTTATTCCTATTTTAAGTATCTTATTAACAAGCGAATCAGCAATTTCCATACGGCGGTTTACGGTATCCGCAACACCTTTTTCATCTATAAGCAGCGCAACTACCATAGTGTCATATTGTTTAACAAGCGGCAGAATTGATTCTATTTTTGGCTGCTCATCCGTAACTGAATTAACTAAAGGCCTGCCGTTTTTGTTTAATTGAAGGGCGGCAGCAACCGCTTTCGAATTCGCCGAATCAATACAGATAGGAAGCTTTGTATGCTTCTGGACCAGCTCCATAAGCCATTTCATATCTTCTACTTCTTTTTCCGGAGACTTGCCGGCATTAACATCTATCATGTGGGCCCCGAACTGTTCCTGTTCCGTCGCCTCTTTTATTATATACTTCTCATCTTTATTGGCAACAGCCGCGCCGACATGTTTTCTGGTAGCATTTATTCTTTCTCCGATTATAAGCATGATGAACTCCTTGATAAGTGCAGGTCCTGGGTTCTAGGTTCTGGGGCCTGGGTTTGAATTAATGTGGTATATTTATGAAACACTTTGAAAATCGAGAATCGAAAGTTGACATCTTCTTTTATTCAATATCTTCCTTATCTATTCTCTATTTTCTATTGTCGATTTTCTGCTTTATGGTGCCGGGAGGGGGACTTGAACCCCCACGGGAAAGCCCATACGCACCTCAAGCGTACGTGTCTGCCAATTCCACCATCCCGGCGTTTGAAGCTTGATACAACATCAAGAACGAGGTTTTAGTATAATAACAGATTTAAACTTGCAATTCCATCCAAATTCAATCACTAAGATCTAAATTCTAAGCACTAAACAAACACAAAATCAATCAAGACTTAAATTCTAAATCCTAAACAAAATCATTGTACTTATTTTAAATACCTTCATTTTTAGTGCTTAGTGCTTTATTCTTAGTTATTATTTTCTTACCAACTTGTCTTTCCCCAGCACCATCCCGGCTCTATCGTAAGAGACGAACTCATAGTCAGTCGTATGCACCAGGCATTTTTTTGGGCAGGACTCTACGCATAAGCCGCAAAACATGCACCTGCCAAAATCAACGGTATAACTGCTGGTTTTTCTTTTATTATCTATAGGATCTTTATAGACTTCCATGGTTATGCATTGAACGGGACAGATCTTGGCGCAAATCTGACAACCATCGCAAATCTCCACGCTCTTATCATCACAGAGCTGTCTGAGCGTTCCGCGCCAGACCGGAGCAACCTCCCGCCTTTCGTAAGGATATTGCACAGTTACAGGTTTTGTAAAGTAATATTTTAAAGTAACGCCCATACCTTTTATTAAACTCCAGGTACCTTTAAATATCTTTACAAAGTAATTTACCATTTAAACACCACCATGCGAAGTCCGATAATAAATATGTTAAGAAACGCCAGAGGAATAAGAATCTTCCATCCAAAATCCATCAAGCGATCAACCCTTAATCTGGGAAAAGTCCATCTGAACCACATCAAAATAAAAACAATGAAATAAGTCTTAATTAAAAGTACAACAACACCCGGTAAGAAGGAAAGCCAGGCAGGTGCGCTCCAGCCTCCCAAAAATACCGTAGCCGCAACCATTGAAATAATAAGCATATTCGTAAATTCCGAGAGCATGTAAAAGCCATATTTAAGACCGCTATATTCGGTATTATAACCGGAAACTATCTCGGATTCAGCCTCAGGAATATCAAACGGAACTCTATTAACTTCCGCTGTACCGGCAACCAGGTACAATATAAAAGCCAGCGGTTGAGTAAATACAAACCAGAACTTACCGTCTCCGCTTTGAGCAGCAACCATATCATTGAGTTTCAAGCTTCCTACAACCATAACAATGCTTAAAATGGAAAGCACCAGAGGGATTTCATAACTCACCATCTGCGCAGCCGACCGGATACCGCCAAGAAGGGTATATTTATTATTGGAAGACCAGCCGCCCATGATAATAGCAAGAACGGCAATAGAAGAAAAAGCAAATATTAAAAGTATCCCTATATTAAGATCTTGAACTATAAGGTTCTTCTCAAAGGGGATGACCAGAAATGCCATCAGGGAAGGCACAAAAACCACTATCGGAGCAATCCTATGAACCCATTTGTCCGCCTTTGAAGGGATAATATCCTCTTTAAACAAGAGCTTTACCATGTCTGCTATAGTTTGAGCCCAGCCTCTCCATCCGCCCACATGCATAGGCCCCATACGTGATTGCATATGCGCGGAAACTTTTCTCTCCAGCCAGATAAGATACAGGACTGAAACCGCGATAAAAACCAAAAGAGCAACACCAAATATTATTTTTTCTATAGTATACGCAAAAATATAGGGAAGTCCCAGCCAGCTTATCAATCGTTCAATAAGGGAAACGCCCCATAACCATACTTTTTCCAATCCGTAATTTGAACTCATCTGTCAATCTCTCCGAGAGTTATATCAATAGAACCTAAAATTGCGATAACATCAGCAACTTTGACACCGACCAGAACTTTTTGAAGTATCTGTAAATTAATAAAAGACGGCGCTCTAAGATGAAATCTGTAAGGATTGGCAGAACCGTCACTTACTAAATAAACGGACAGTTCACCTTTGGGCGACTCTGTCCTCACATAAGCTTCTCCGACAGGAGGTTTTATTACTTTTGGAACTTTTGCAATAATTTCACCAGGTTCAAGTTTTTCCAGTACCTGTTCAATGATCTTTAATGATTCACGGAGTTCCAGCATTCTCAGTAAATACCGGTCAAAACAATCTCCATTTTCCAGAGCAGGAACATTAAAATCAAATTCATTATATACGGAATAAGTATCGTCTTTTCTAATATCATATTTAATGCCTGAAGCTCTGATTATCGGACCGCTTAAGGAATAGCCGACACAATCTTCTTTTGAGAACTTCCCGACACCTTCTGTCCTGTCCCTGAAAATAACATTATCCGTGACCAGATTATCATAATCTTTTAATTTAGCTCTCATAAACCTGATAAACACTTTTGTTTTTTCTACAAAATCAGACGGAAGATCTCTTGCTACGCCTCCCACTCTGAAATAATTATAAGTAAGACGGGCTCCCGAAACACTTTCAAAAAGTTCAATAACCTGTTCTCTCTCTCTGAATCCAAAAACCAAAGCTGTGGTTGCTCCAAGATCCATGGCAAAGAAACCAAAGAAGAGCATATGATTTACAACCCTGTTCAGCTCTGCCATCAGTATCCTTATATATTGAGCCCTTATTGGCGCTTCAACTCCTAGATGTTTCTCTATTGCTAACGCAACTGCAAAATTATTGTTCATTGAACAAACATAATCATACCTGTCGCTCATAGCAATATTTGCCTGATAAGTACGTTTCTCGGCAAGCTTTTCCATACCTCTGTGCAAATAGCCGATATCAGGTTCTGCTTTTACGATAACTTCACCGTCAAGCACCAGTCCAAGGCGTAACACCCCGTGTGTAGAAGGATGCTGAGGCCCCATGTTTAAATACATGGTCTCAAAGCCGTCTTTATCTAATATTTTAGTCGTATTGATCTGGTTTTCTGTCATAGTCTTTTCTCAAAGGATGTCCTTCCCATTCGCAGGGAAGTAAAATTCTTTTTAAATTCGGATGTCCCGGAAAGTCAATACCAAGCAGGTCAAAGGCTTCTCGCTCCTGCCAGTCAGCGCCCGCATGAAGAAGTGTTATTGATGCTACAGCCGGCCTTTCTTTTGGAAGTTTTACTTTTAACGCAAGCTTTACCTTATTTTCCAGGGAAGTAAAATGATATATCACTTCAAAATATTCTTTGTAATCCGTAGCGCAAAGATTCATAAGGAAATTAAGGCTCTCTTCCTTGAGGTATCTCACAACCTCAAATAAAGAAGCCGCCGGACAGCTAAGGGCAGGTATACCGTCCTTTAACTTTTCAGCAGGTACATCAGCGACGTCCGGGAACTTAGCTTTTATTTTTGTTAAATATTCTTGCGCGTCCATTGTTCTTTATTGTATCCTTTTTTATTTTTTCCTGCAGTTTTATAATACCCTGAATGAGATTCTCGGGACGAGGCGGACAGCCTGTAACATAAACATCCACCGGAATTACCTTGTCCACTCCTTTTACAACGGAATAAGAATCATAGAAAGGCCCGCCGGTGTTTGAACAACTCCCCATAGATATAACATATTTGGGCTCTCCCATCTGGTCATAAAGTTTTTTCAGCCTTGGAGCCATTTTTTTTGTCAATGTTCCAGCTACAAATATAAGATCAGCCTGTCTGGGAGTGGGTCTCGGGAAGACCCCGAACCGGTCAAGGTCATATTTTGACATATTTGCTGAGATCATTTCGAAAGCACAGCAGGCTAAACCAAAAGTCAATGGCCAAAGAGAATTAGCGCGAGACCAGTTAATAAACCAGTCTGCGGATGTAATTACAAACCCTCCGCCGGGGAACTTTTCCAGTATATATGGTGCTTCGTCAAGCAATATACCCATCTATTTCTGCTCCTTGTCTCCGGATCTAAGTATACTTGCCCCTATCTTTTTTTCTCTAATCACAACGTCTTTAAACCTTTCTCATTTTAAATAACAAACCGCCTCAAACAGGCGGTTTTGCCTTAATAGTTCATTTTACCATTTAAAGGCCAAAATGTAAACCAAAAGTAAATCAATAACTAAGCTTAAAATCCTAAATCCTAAGCAAAATCATTGTAATATATGAACCTCTGCGGACTTACGTCCGGAGTTTCGGCGAATGGAATTCAAATTTATCCCGCTTTATGATATATTTCCTATCGGGAAAAGCTTTGCTTATTATTCATGCCGCATTCATCCACGGAGTTACCTCCGTGGTTTTCTGCGGCATACTCGCCATAAATTGTCTTCCTTTTTAGTGCTTAGTGCTTTATTCTTAGTGCTTGTTTTACAAGGAAATGTGCTTCATTATTTCTTTAATGCTAGGTTTAACCGTTATGGGTGGTTTGGAGACCTTAATTGCCCTGTCAGGATCTTTAAGACCGTGACCTGTCAGGATACAAACTACTCTGGCTTTTTTAGTACCGGCTTTCTTTGAAAAATATTTTTTTCCTGCAAGTTTATAGACACCGGCTATTGAAGCTGCTGAAGCCGGTTCACAAAATACGCCTTCTGTTGCCGCAAGTATTTTATAAGCTGCCACTATTTCATTATCACTCACCATATCAATAAGACCTTTGGATTCATCCCTCGCCGCCTCCGCCTGTTTCCAGGAAGCAGGATTCCCAATACGTATTGCAGTCGCTATCGTTTCAGGTTTTTCTACCGGATATCCACGGACAATCGGAGCCGCTCCTTCCGCCTGAAAACCAAGCATTACGGGAGTTCTGTTAATCCTTCCGACAGCTCTAAACTCCTTATATCCCTTCCAATATGCAGTAATATTTCCGGCATTTCCGACAGGAATCGCGTGAAAATCAGGGACAAAATTCTCGCATATCTCAAAAGCTCCTGTTTTTTGCCCCTCTATTCTGTAAGGATTAATAGAATTAACAAGTGTTATCGGATATTTTGAGGAGATCTCTTTAACAACATTTAAAGCATCATCGAAGTTACCGTCTACAGCAAGCACCGTAGCTCCATGCATAAGAGCTTGCGTAAGTTTACCCAAAGCTATCTTTCCGGCAGGAAGAATAACCACACACTTCATTCCCGCTCTGGCGGCATAAGCCGCGGCCGAAGCAGAAGTATTTCCCGTAGAAGCACAGATTACCGCTTTGGAACCTTCCTCCTTTGCTTTGGAAATTGCCATTGTCATTCCGCGGTCTTTAAAAGAACCGGTCGGGTTCATACCTTCAAACTTCAGATAAAGCTCAATATCTTTACTGATCTTTCTTTCAAGATTAAAAGCGCGTATCAGCGGAGTATTTCCTTCACAAAGGGAAATCACCGGAGTCTTTTTTGTTACCGGAAGATATTTTCTCCAGGTGTCAATCAATCCTTTATAAATATTTATTTCTTTCATTATTCTCCCTTTTCCATACGCAGCGCCAGGGTTTTTTCTTTGGTGGCGGAAAGTTTATCTATTTCAGCAAGGGCCTTTCTCATCTCTTTCTCTTTTGCCTCATGAGTGGTTATAATTACCGGAACTTTACTGCCCGAATGCTGTTCTTTCTGATCTACAGAAGAGATGCTGATTCCATGCGTTGCAAGTACTCCCGCTATTTTCGCAAATACTCCGGGTTTATCCAGAACTGTAAATCTCAAAAAATACCTGAAATTTATTTCATTTATGGATTTAACTTTAATTTTTGCTTTTCCTTTTTCAAAAAATACGCTTGGAACTTTACCCGCTATTCCGTTTATTATATTCCTTGCGATATATATAATATCACTTACGACCGCGGAAGCGGCTGAATCTCCGCCGGCTCCCTGTCCGTAGAACATAACAGGCCCAACCGCGTCACCGACGAAATAAATACCGTTATACACATCATCAACCGCAGCCAACTGGTGTTCGCTGGAAATAAGCGCGGGATGAACCCTGACATCCAGGGTCCCGTCCACAGCCTTGGCAATTGCAAGAAGTTTAATAACATATCCAAGCTCCCTGGCATTGAGCATATCTTTTCTGGTAATACGGGAAATTCCTTCCACGTAGACATCCTTAAGGTCAACGGCCGTATCAAAGGCAATGGAAGAAAGTATTGCCAGTTTGTTCGCCGCATCTTTACCTTCAAGATCCGTAGAAGGATCCGCCTCCGCGTAACCTTTTTTTTGCGCGTCTTTAAGCACTTCTTCAAAATCCTTATTGTCCTCGAGCATCCTTGTAAGGATATAATTGGTAGTACCGTTTACAATGCCATATATGGATTTAATATTATTTGCCGCCAAACCGTCATGGAGAGCTTGTATAACCGGTATTCCGGCGCCGACAGAAGCTTCGATATATACATCCACTCCGTTCTTCTTCGCTGTTTCCATTATCTCTTCCCAGTATTTAGCAAGCACAGCTTTATTGGCTGTTACAACATGTTTACCGTTATTCAGGGCATCAATAATAAACTTATGGGCAGGCTCAACTCCACCGATTAGCTCGACAACAATATCTATATCCGGATCATTTATGATATTATAGGCATCGGTGGTAAGTATCTTTTTGTCAATTTTAACACCCCGGTTAGTAGTAATATCTTTATCCGCGATCCTTGTTACAATTATCCTGCCGCCGGCGCGCCTGCTTACTTTGGCATTATTTTCATTAATTATCCTGACAGCTGAAGCCCCAACCGTACCAAAGCCGATTAACCCTACTTTAATATCGTTCTTCATATTGATTCCCCTTTGAAAAGCAATTAAATCTAAACATTGTATTTTACCAGAAATTGGGCATTTTTAAAAGCGGCAAAAATGATTTATTTTATTGATTTTTTCTCAACCTTCCTACAATAGGGTCTAAAATATGACTGGAAAGCAACTCTAACTACAACGGAGCGATAATAGCAAAAACTGCTATTATCGCTCCGCTAAAAATCTCTGCAATAATTAAATTATGTAATTTTAACTTCTTTTTTTGTTTTTGACGACAAATATATCGCATCAATAACTTTTTGCACCTGCAAGCCATGCTCTCCCGGAGTTACCGGAGTCTTGTTATTTTTCACACTATCAATAAAATTACTGAACTGATTAAACCAGTTATCTTCTTTTATATACTTTGGAACGATATCGGCGATTTTACCGTAATGTTCGGTGTAAATTTTTAACGGCTCGTCAATATCCAATCTGGCCCCGCCCTTATCACCAAGTATAACGGAATAAAAACAGTCCTTTTCAACATTTGCCGCCCAGCTGACTTCGAGCGTCATGGTAGCGCCATTTTCAAACCTTACAAAAGCAGTAGCATAATCATCCACGTCGTAAATTCCCTTTTCATTCTTTGAGCCCCACATAGAGATATAGTTGTAATCTTTTTTATGACCGAACATCATATATTCGGAACCCGTAACGGATACCGGCTTGGGGAATCCCATTTCCCACATTGTAAGGTCTATGATATGAACTCCGATATCAATAAGACCGCCGCCGCCTGATTTTGATTTGGTAGTAAACCAGGTTCCCCATCCCGGGACACCCCTTCTTCTCAAAGCAAACACCATGGAATGATAAACATTTCCCATATCCCCCCCGGTAATAAGCTTTTTAAGCAGCAGGCTCTCAGACCTGAACCTTTGCACAAATCCTATTGCTAATATCTTTTTTGCTTTTTTTCCGGCAGCTATCATCTCCTCTGCTTCCCCGGCATTCATTGCCATAGGTTTTTCACAAAAAACATGACAACCCATTTCAAAAGCTTTAATCGTTACTTCCTTGTGGAGATGATTCGGGAGTGCTACAGTTACCGCATCAAGTTTCTCTTTTTTTATCATTTCCTTATAATCTTTATATACTTTAGGTATCTGCCAGTTAGTTGCCGCAACTTTTGCCCTTGCCTCGTCAATATCGCAGATAGCTGAAAGTTCCGCATCTTTAACCTGTTTCAATGCTTTTGAGTGCGCCGAGCCTATTCCTGCACCGATTACTCCAATTCTTACTTTACCACCCATAGCTCCCCCTTTTATTTACAAATCTTATAACATACTTTTACATCATTTAAATATTATCACAATAGATTTTTTTTAACAATAGATAATTTCCTTGATTATTCAATGATTATTGCTTAATATATCATTATGAATAAGAGCATAGATTTTGTAGCGGCAGGACACATCTGCCTTGATATTTTTCCCTCATTTTCTAAATCAAAAACAGGAGATATGAGTAAACTATTCTCGGCCGGCAGCCTTACAATTATCGATAAGGCCGTGCTTTCAACAGGCGGTTCCGTATCAAACACCGGCCTTTCCCTGTTAAAATTGGGAAACCGCGTGGAACTGATGACAAAGATCAGCGACGATATGTTCGGCGGGATTATTAAGGCCCTATTAAAGCAGCATACAAATAATTTATCCGGCATTAACACTATAAAATCTGAAAGCAGTTCCTACACCATAGTAATGGCAATTCCGGGTGTTGACAGGTTTTTCTTTCATAATCCGGGAACAAACAATACTTTCGGTTGTAACGATATAAACTTTAATACAGTAAAGAAGGCGCGGGTCCTTCATCTGGGATATCCTACACTCCTACGGAAGTTGTATTTAAATAACGGATCAGAGCTCGTCAAAATATTCAAAAAAGCTAAGTCACTCGGGACCGTCACATCCCTTGATATTACTATGCCTGATCCAAGCGAAGAAGCAGGTAAACTTAACTGGAATAATATTTTTAAAAAATTAATGCCGTATACGGACATATTCCTGCCGAGTATAGAAGAGGCTCTATACACACTAAACAAAAAACGCTATTACGAAATCAAAAAAGCCGCAGGCAGCAAAGATCCGGTGGATTTTTTCACTTTAAAAGATTTAACCCGGGTTGCAGATACATTACTCGATTACGGCGTTAAGATTGCAGTTATAAAATGCGGGCACCGCGGGTACTATTTAAAAACCGCAGGGAAAGCTATTATAGAAAAACTTCCGGTAAAAATAAAAAATTGGGCAAAAAAAGAAATCTGGACGCCCTGCTTTCACGTTGAAAAAGCAGCAAGCGCAACCGGGGCTGGAGACGCGTCTATTGCCGGTTTTTTAACTGCTTTTGTTAAGGGAGAATCTGCGATAACCGCAGTAAAATGCGCAACAGCCGCAGGCGCTCAAAATGTAACAAAAATGGATGCACTCAGCGGAATAAAAGACTGGAAAACAACAATAAAAATGGCGCAAAGCAAAAAATTAAAAATTAAATATTTTAAGATTAATGATAAAAAATGGATATTTAACAAAAAAGACCGGATCTGGATAAAAGTTTAGCCGGTTTTATGCAGTTTTCCCCTTGAAAGAGAAGCAAAAACACCCGACAGGGTCATAAATCAAGTATTCTGTTTTACCGAAAGATGGGTATTTTTTAATACGGCAAATAGGATTTGTTTTACTGTGTTTTTACGATATTTTCAAACTATTTCTTGAGTACGTCTATATCGTCTATATAGGCATAGGTAGTAACACTTGAGGTATCTTTAAGTACAACCGAAACCTTGTCAGTTGAATACTTGGCTTGTCCGGTGATAGTGTACGGAATGCCCATGATTACATCCAAAGCACTATAAACGCTGTAAGCTACGCTCCCAGCTTCTTTGTCATAAACCATCTCTACGTAATAGAAGATGCCTTGTGCCGGCGCCCCAAATCCGGACAGAATTGATCCTGTGCCGGAAGGAGTTTTCCTATAGAAATTATTGTTATATATTCCTATTTCCGGTCCATTATTTGCTAAGTCTTTCAATCCAACCATGAAACTGTTTTGATTAATACTCGATACGTTTATTGCCGCCTTAACCCTTGCGCCTTTGGTACCATTTATACCGCTGTATACTAACTCTGAATAATCATTAAGATTAGTTCCGCAGGTAAACTTAACACTTTGAGAAGCACTGAGGCTAGCCGAGCTATCCACCGTCGGTAAAATACTTGCAGAGCCGAATTTATTTGTTGACCAGGGTGAGGGAGGTATCTGCCCGAAGGTATACGGGCTAAAAGCACAGGGAAAAGTATTAGAAGGTCTGCCGGGAGAAAGAGAGAAATCTACGGTCTTATGCTCCCCGATTGCCAAGGCTATCATTTGGGAACTATCAGAATACCAGGGATACGTCACCGTAAGGGTAATATTTCCAGTCGGTGCCTTATCAAAAAAATAATGACCTGAATCACCTGTGGTGTTTGTCTTAGTTGTATTTACAAGCGAGACGGTTGCTCCGTTAACAGACATCCCTCCACTGCTATATCTTACAAAACCTTCTACGAAGCCTTCCCCGCCGCCATTATACAAAGGATCCATAGGATTGCTTCTTTGCAGATTTTCAGGACCGCAACCGATAAGAGCAACCGATAAAACTATCAATCCCAGTATATATATTTTTCTCATATTTTTTTCCCTCTGCAAGAATTATACTATAATATAAAGAACTTTAATACAATATTCTATTATTTAAAAAACCAGTAAAAGATATTATTTAGCGAGGGCTTTTACTTCATCAAAATAACAGGCGAAAACACCGCTGGTATTGTACAGGACAATGGACACCTTGTTAAAACTGTTATGCGCGCTGGTATTCCATATAGGTTGGGGTGAACTCTTCCAGACATTTGACCCGCTGTAATTATCTATACTGAATTCGACGGTATTGGCATCATTATCGGCGACGATAGTGAAAGAATAATAAGTACTCGCTGTCAAAGCAGAGGTGCAGATAGCATAAGTAGGGCTTGCCGGAGTCCGTCTATAGACACCCCAGCTTCCTCCCGGATTGTAGAAACCGAGTTCGATAACTCCGGTTCCTGCCGTATCTGTCAGCTTAAGAAAACAAGAACTGTCCTGACCGCTTATTTGCATAGCAACTTTTGTTTTTATTCCGCTGCCGGTTGATATAAGTTTGGAATCAAGAAAGTAATTTTGTCCGGAACCCGTGGAAATTTGACAGCCGTTGGAACCGCTTACACCTACCCCACTGTTGACATTGAACGGGCCAACATACCCTGGCTGCCAAGTTGGAGTTGCAGGAGCTCCGGTATAGCCATTAAAATCTTCAAAGAGCACCGGATTTTCATTCATAGCCACGGCATACCCGCTTCTTTGTTCCCCTGAACTCAATTTTGTTATAACAACAGCTCCGCCGGTCTGCCTGAGGAAAGAAGCTGAGGCCGCCAAAGTATAATCTCTGCCTGCAGGAACACCCCGGATACTGAAGTCCCCTGTCCCGTTTGTCTGAACAATAGAACCAGAGAAAGAGGGCGTTAAAGCCACAGTTGCATTAGAAAGCCCTATTCCACCAAGCATTACTCTTCCGGATACTACGCCGCTACCCTCACTGCTATAATTAGGATCTAGAGGATTAATCCTCTGCAGATTCTCAGGACCGCAACCCGAAATAAAAAAACACAAAAAAGTCAACATCAATGTTTTTTTCATCTTTCCGTCACCTTGAACTCGTCAACATTTATACTGAGTGGTATCTGAGCCGGGGACTGTGTATCCATTATAATGCGGGCTCTGGAAAGCATCGCCGTTCCGGAATTATTTAAAACCGCGGTTCGCCGGATTATAATACTTTTCGTAACGGCATCTTTGACTGTAAATGTAGCTTTGTTCTCCTGACCGTCCGCTTCAACTTCAAGCAGCCAGAAAACTATTGTTCCCCCGCCCTGCGTCCCGAGTGATTGTGTCGTATCATCTTTTGTGCCTTCAGCCTTAGTCTGATACTGCATTCCGACAATCGAGGTATTGGTAAATCCTATTCCTGCAATCTCCTCGTTAGAATTTGTGCAGAGGGCTAATCTAAAACAATAAGTAGCCATATTGCTTTGTACTTTTGCGGAGATTTTATAGGAAGAATTATCTGTAATAACCCTATAGACATACGCCGCACCGCTGGCATCCGGTTTGGAAAGGTTAAGTTCATAAGAACCGGAGGTACCTCCCGCCATCACATTGGCACCGCCGGAAGCTGTGATTGATACGAACCAGGGCACAGACAACTGGGCGACAGGCGTGTAGGTTTCAAAACTATCTTCTATTGTAGGAGGTTTCGGTGTCAAAACCCTCTCATCATAAACCGTACTGTTCGTGGCCGTAAAAGTATCCTGTATGCCAGAATGGAAAGCAGCCGTGACACTTCTTGTAAGATTTTGCCCCATTGGGATGTCACTGATAAGAAAATCCCCTGTATCATTTGTGTACGCCTGTTTGTTAAAATTATTGCCTGAAAGGGTCACTCTAGCATTGACAAGAAATGTATTACCGTCGGTGCTTCTTACTTTACCGGTGTAAGTCGCAGTACCCAGCGAACTGCCGTTATATTGCGGATCCAGGGGATTGCTTCTTGTAAGGTTATCCTGTCCGCAGCCAAGCAAAACCAAAATTATTACTACACAAACGGTCAAATATATTTTTCTCATATATTTCCTGATTGGAACCATTTCGCATTAATTTTTATTTCTTTATAATCTCTATTTCGTCAATATAAGTATTAATGGTAGTCCCCTGAGAGTAGTTGGAATTCTTAATGTAGAATTTGTCTATACTCCTGTATGTACCGCTGAAAGTAATCGTTCCGGAATCCATCATCTTTATGGTTTTATTCTGGTTCCAGAGTTCAAACCTTGCAGTCCTGTCCTCATAATTCACCTCAAAATACAGATAGTACCACTCATTACATGCAGGAAAAGGAGATACAAAAGGTGTACCGGTGAATCCCGAAGGAAGCAGATATTTCACATAATCCGCTGCCGAGCCGTCGAAACCAAACTCCGTGGTTTGATTATTCATATTAGTCACACCGATTTTCATATTACAAATTAAACTAACCTGATCCGTCTTTACTTTTGCTGAAACCCGGACTCCTGTTGTATTAAGTCCATAAAGCTCAAGTTTCGAGTATTGATTTGCCAGACTACCGCTGTCAAACCTGCAGGATTTAATTCCCGCAGAGGATGTACTGGAGTCAACAAATACGGTACCTCCGGAAGCGGTGTTGCTCCAGGGTGAGCCCGGACTGGTCGCACTTATATAATTTTCAAATCCCTCAGGATTGCACGGAGCCTGGTAATTAGGAGTCATATTCGGCGGATTAAAGTTAACGTTAATAGTGGAACCTGCTATCACGGCTTGCTGCGTAGAGCTTATAGGATTAAACCAGGGTGCTTGCGCTAAAACAGTATACGTTCCGGGGGCAATTGAAAGCATATATGTTCCACCCGCATCCGTTGTGGCAATTTTCGTAGCAGGTGTAGTAAAAACAGTTACTCCGGACATAGGTTGACCGTTTAAGTAGAATGAACCCTGAACTACCCCATTACCGCCAAACTGCGGATCCAGTGGGTTGCTTCTCTGAAGATTCTCCTGGCCACAACCAACTAGAATAACTGCAGTCAAGCCAATTGCAAGAATTAGTTTTCGCATATTAACATCTCCTGATCATTTCTTACTGTCAACTCTTTTGTATATTTCTTGTATAATAACATAAATTCCGGTTTTTTTAAACTTTTTTATGCCTTCTTATTATTTCAAGCGTTATAAAATATGAAACAACGGCAAACACGGCCGATATTATGATATTTCCAAGCATATAAGCGAAAAAAGCAGGTCCAATTGCTTTAAAGATATTTCCCGTTTTTAGTTCTCCAAGTATAAGGGCTCTTTCTGTTCCTATCAAACTCCCGCCCAATATCGAAGAAAGCGTCCAAAAAAATGGCGTTGTCAACGGATTCATTATTAAGCTTCCCGCCACAGCGGCAGCTTTATTAATCCTAAATACCACCGCCAAAACATACGCAAGTACCAAGCCAAGCCCAAAAGTCGGAAAAATCCCCAGAAACACACCTACTGCAACTCCGGCTGCAACTCTAGGAGGCGAATCATTCGCCCTGACAATCCTTAAATACATGAACCTGAGAATCCTTTTAAATTCAGGCCTCTTACATCTTAATTTTAGCATTTTTCCCCATGAATGATGTTAAATAACTCACAAAACTTATGTGTTTTTTAGCTTTAATGATTTTAACAGCAAACGCCCGAAATAACAAGCCAAAACAACCGGCTGATATCACAAATATGGAAATAGATGACACAGATAAATAAATATATGGGGTATTTCTAAAAGATGAAGGATGTCTGCTTTCTTTAATTCCTTTTCTTGTTTTACTTGCTAAATGCAAGATATCCAAGTACTACTAAATTGACACCGGGAATTATCATCAAAATACCAAGCCAGCTTTCCTTGCCTCTGGCTTCGGCTACTCCTATTGCTAAAAATATACCCGCAACTATATTAACAATAGGGACAAGGCACAGTATTGCCCACCAAGCCGGTTTTTTGGCTATATTCGCCGCTAAAAATAAATTTGCAATCGGAATCCAGGCAAGCCAACTATCTGCAGTATTCGTCTTCTTCGCAATTGTCTGAAGGCAAACCGCGCAAAATATATAAACTGCCGCAAAAGCAAAAAGAAAAACCACAAAAAACGCCCCCATCATCGCCATCATCCCGCCTGATATTGCCGGTGTTTCCATCCCGTTCATATTTCCTCCGTGGAAATTAAATCTGAATAAATTATATCCTATCTTTTAGAATTATACCACATGAATATACAGGCAATTGTTTTATCTGTGTCATCTCATTTCCATCAGAGCCATCAGCCGGCTGTTTCGGCTAGAAACCGGCAGAAAAAGAGAACCTGTGCACGTCCGCAAATCCGTCATTATCCATTAAAAACGAATAATCTATTTTATAGTTCTTATAATTTACACCAAAACCTGAGGTCAAATCTCCATGATTTAATCCGATACGAAAAGCTAAGAATTTATTTAAAATGAACTCGCTGCCAATCCTATATTTTAAAATCAAAGCAGTATTACTTTCTATATCCGCTGAGACAGAAAACTTTTCAAGAATAATACTTTGCGCCGCGCCAAAAACAAATAATGTTTCAACATAGTCTGTCCTGCCGCCGGACCAGGTAACACCTGTATTAATATCTTTGACCGCCATACCTGTCGAGAAATACGGGCCAAATGGTTTGTATATTATTCCAAGATCCCCTCCAAAGCCCTTTCCTATTGAATCCAGCGAAGAAGCATAATAGTATTTTAAACTTATACCTGCTTTCATTCCTTCAAATATAATGTTTGCATAACTGACAGAGAGCACTCCTGCATTAAAATCAATATCTCCCGTCACAGCACCGGAATCATCCCTTCCCTCTATGCCGCTTACTCTGAAATAATGCAGGCTTAACCCGGCTGAGCCCGCGCAATTATCCATTTTTTCATAAATACCGGCAAAACCGTTCAAGCGTCCATAGTCCATATTGCTGAACATCCCCGTAAAATGTGTCTTATAAACATTCAGTTGGGCAAGACCGGCAGGATTCCAATACAATGCCGAAGTATCATCGGAAAGTGCGGTAAAAGCCCCGCCCATAGCCAAAGCTCTGGCGCCTGCGCCTGCAGATAAAAATGAAAACGAATCCGAAGCTTCCGCAAAAGAAAAATAACCCATAGCAAAAACAGATAATATAATTTTTTTTAGCATCCAGCCCTACCTGATCAAGGAAAGTTTTTTTATCGGGAACCTAATAATATTCCCGTTATTTTCAATTTTTATCAGATAAAAGTACACACCTGAGGAGACCAGGGAAGCATCCCATTTTGTCTCGCGAAAACCGGCCAGTGTCTGGTTTTCTTCGATAGCTGCCACTCTTTCCCCTGCTGAATCGTAAACATTTATAAACACTTTTCCCGGTGTATCCACCTTGTAAACAAAAGTAACAGTTCCCGTCCTACACGGATTTGGATATGACGCAAGACCGTCTGCGCCGATATTTTGAGCAGTATTGATGATTTTATTAAAAACTACCGCGGTTGTATTTTTCGAAAGTGTGAAAATTTCAGTTTCATAAGGATTAAAACCGGCTTTATATATTTTTAATTTGTACTCTCCAAAAGGTACGCAATCAAAAGTATAATTGCCAGAATTATCTGTCCGGCAGGATTTTACGGCCAAAACACCGGACACGAGATCCATGCGGGTATCTTTCAACGGTGTTATTCCATCAGCATCATACATTATACCGTTGATTGTACCGGAGGTACTTATAACTATCTTTTTCGAAGCAGCAGCACTCTTGTTTCCCGCGTAATCTTCAGCAAGAACAAAGAAGTACCAATCTCCGTCAGCAATCATATCATAACATACTGTAAGATCATTTTTAAAAACCCAGCTGCTGCTGAAAGTCTCCGTAGAGTTCCTGCTTAAAATAAAGTGATAGCCTTTGACCCCTGTAGCCCCGTCTCCCGGCGCCTTGGAATCCTCCGACTCTACCCAGGAAAAATGGGGACAGTTATCAACACCGGGCAAGGAGTCAGGATGAGAAGAGGAATTAACTACGGGTATAGCCGGAGCAACGGCATCACATACAGAGGATGCCTGATTATTCCCGATCTGCTGTTCGTTAAGAGAGCTATCAACCCCTTGAACGGTATAGTAGTATCTCTTTCCATCAACTAAACCGCCGCTTAAAGATTGTGAAAAACTTTCAGTAACTGTATTTCCATCAGTATTTACCTGAGTCCCTTTTTCCCCGAATACTTCTGATCTGTATATTCTATAATAAGAAATACCCGTCATTCTCTGCCAGCTAAGCTCTACCCCGCCTCCAATTTTTGAAACAACAACAAGGGAGGTAATGGAAGTACTCAAACTCTTTGAAAGCGCAGAGACCGCAATATTCCCGATAACACTTTCATTTCCCGCTAAATCAACCGGCTTCACCCTGTAATAGTATGTAATTCCATAAATAAGACCGCTTGTATCAGTAAACTCATTTCCGTCAATCTCCGTAATCAAGCTCCCATTCGCAGACTGTTTTATCGATCTATAGACACGATATACTCTTGTAAAGGATTCGTTATCAAATACACTCGCCCAGGCAATCTTTATACTACCGTTTAAAAGGGTCGCAGAAGTAAAACTTTCGACTGCAGAAGGCGGTGTATCATCAATATTAACCGTAAAATACCAACCGTTATTTATTTGATAATGTGCGGAAGAAAACTCGCCGTTAAAAGCTCCGGCATCCCCGTTAATAAGATAATTTGAGGAGGAGGCTTCTGATATTCTGCCGGAACTATCCCCTTCATATTTCAAATCATACGTCAAAGAGGAAAAAGTTCCAAACATCAGGGAATTTAATAAAAATAATAAAAATAAAATTCTCATAATTACCTCAACAGTAATATTTTTTTGACTAATTGAGCGGAAACTCCGGTTTGCACGCTCTTAACCTTGAGCCTGTAAAAGTAAACCCCGTTTGCCCTGTCATTTATATTCAAATCTTTAATCTCGTTAATTCCCATAAGTGCATTTTTTTTAACAAAAGCCACAATATCTCCGGCTTCATTAAACACGGTCATTTCCACTTCTGAAGGATCCGTGACAAAATACCTGACCACAGGATTTTGCCCGGATCTGACCGGATTTGGCGCAGACCAAACCTCATTTTCAGGTAAAAGCGAGGTATTGTTAATAACCATTCTAAAATGAGATGTTTCACTCCAATTACCAAGCAAATCCATTGCCTTGACATGAAGATACCAGCTACCATTTTCTGTCTTTGGAAAGGACAAGGTATTCGAAGGGCAATTTATAACTTCAGACGGTACCGTAGCCGCGCTTTTATCAAAGGCACAGCTAAACCCCTTCACCCCGGTTCCTCCGTCATTATCGGAACTCTCAAAGATGAAGACAGGGCAATTGTTATTGCATCCGCCCCCGGAGGGGTGATAGGCGGGACTTTTGATGGACACCGGGGACGGAGCAGAGGTATCTTTAATTCGATACATTACCTGACCTGATTCTTTATACAATAAATGCAAATTCTTTTTAAACGAGGTAAAAAGCAGTTTGCCGGGTTGAGTAAGCGTACCTAAAATAATTTCGGAAGAAAAAGCAAGACCCTCATCCTCACTCATAGAAAGATATATTTTATTCGCTCCGGTTCTATTGTCAGACCAAACTACATATATGATTCCGTCTGTATCAATTGTGATAGCAGGGTTTTTTGCAGTACCTGAAACATTTGTCGAAACCGTCTTTTCCATCTCCCAGCCTGAAATTTTATACTTCTTGAAATATACTTTGTCAGCCTGTTCCCAGACTGCATACACAACACCTTTAGAGTCCACGGAACAGGAAAGTGAAGCAATTCCGGAAGAGGAAAAATTACTTTCTCCGCTCCAGGTAATACCACCGTCGCTGCTGGTAGAATATTCAGCATAAGATGACCCGCCTCCCTGCCAGAGGACAATCAACAAGTTTCCTGATTCAAACACAAAAGGATTTTCCGAACTCCCGCTACTTATTGTTTTAACGTCAGACCAGTTACTTCCGTTATTAAAACCTTTTTTGTAATAAATCACACCATCTTCACTCCAAACCGCGTGAACAGACCCGGTACTGCCTGAAAATATGTTAACGGAAGAACAATTACCTCCTCCACTCAGCTCCAGAGGATCCCCTGTCAAACCTCTTCTCAAGAAGACCCGGTAAATTCCCAAATTATTATCCAACCACGCATTATAAACAAAACCATTTATACCGGCAACTGAAGGGGACAAAGAATCATTGTTCACCGTAGAAAGAAATGAGTTTAACGACCAGGAAAGTATATTTTCCGTAGAATTCTTAAAGTAAACCCCGTTATTTGCGCTTCCCCCGTTACAGGCATAAGCAAATAGACCAACCCCTTTATCGGCAGAAACAGAAAAAGCAAAATCTTGAATACTTCCGCTGACATTAGTTATAGGTAAAGGATCCGTCCACCCGGTTAAAGCAAATAGAGCAATAGGAAAGAGATTAAATAATACGGTCAATATAGTTTTTCGCATCCTTACGCCCCTTGAGAATAAATAAATACGTCCGTAAAGTCTATAACATCCATAAAGTCTATAAAAGTGACAATGAACTTGTCATCCCGTGCTACGACACAAAAATTCGAATGATCGTGTCAGTTTAGCATCAATGTCTCAAATCAGACCTGGTTAAACATTAAGTTTAGAATTTCTAATTTAGAGCTTAGAGTTTGCCTTAAATGCCCCTTAAGTAATTATCTGTATTATATCAGAAATTTATGAGAGGTCAAGTAAAAAATGCAGTAAAATATTTTATGCTTTCTCATTTTGCTTGGATTTTCACTTCAGGCATATTTAATACAGTATTTTCTCGTTAAAAAGTCAAATGTATTGCCAGAGAATTACTTTCCTTCCCATTTTACCGCAATAACATTTTCAGGAAGCCCGCCGGATTTTCCCCAATCTTTTTTCAAATCCTCAAAACGATTCTTATTCAACTGAAAGAAAGAGAAACCTTTTTCCGTAAATTGAATTCCCGTATAATTATTATCAGCCATGCATTTAAACACTTTTTCTTTTGACCTTTCCTGTACATATACCCCCGGGTTTTCAGTATCATATTTGCAGAAAGTCAGTAAATCTTCTATGTATACCAAACCAAGAGGTCCTGTACTCCTCACAAAAAGAAGCCTCGGCATTATTAAGTGATATTGCTGCATGTATTTTGGTCCGTTAAAATAATAGCTATTCACATATACCACCATTTTATCTTTTGGAACCGACTCCATTAGCGGCATAATTTTGTTTACAAGTTGTTTATGGTAATCCCCGAAGGTTTTATATCCCTGTTCTTCAAGATCAATATAATACACATTTGATAACGCATATACCAGGACAACAGACACTGCAATTATTTTATAACTATATTTAAACAAATTCTTCTTTCCTGATGTTATTTTCATATTATATAATTTCATAACTACCGCGGAAATAATTATAGCGAAACCGGCAACGGGGATATACCTGTAGCGCGAATATTGAAAATATTTCACGGTAGGCACAGGAAGATAAGGAATTAATGTTATAAGCATCCAAAAGAGTCCAAAACGTATCATTTTGTCTTTTATTAATAATAGGCAGGAAAAATACGCAATCAAAACAATAATACTTACAACTATCACGGAATTGGAATTATAATCAAAGATACGGTAATTCAAATACATAAAATCAATATAATCAAAGATATTTTTACCAAGCTGAACCGGGATGGACATATCAAACTTATAATAAGATGAGATTGATTGCGTATTTTTCACAAATAAATAAATAATAATATAAGCAGCTGTTATCATAAAATAAGGAAGCAGTATTTTTATATTACTTAAATAGTTCTTCTTTGAAAACGGTTTATTGTTAAACAATAAAACATAAAGCATTAATAGCACCGGTATTATAACTGCATTAAATAAAGCAAGATGGGCAAGTAAAGCGAAAAATATAGAAATATAATAAATAATAATCTTTTTCGTTTTCCTGTAATATATAAAACCGGCAATGGTTAGAAGTATAAAAAGCATTAGAGTTGAATGTCCCCTGCCGGAAATCCAGGCAATAGCTTCAATCCCTTGAGCGCTCAAGCCATAAAAGAACATGACCAGGAGGGATAATACTTTATTATTTGAAACAAGAAGAACCACCAGCCCCAGCATTAATACATTTAAAACATGCAGAATTATGTTTGTGATATTATATCCGGCCGGATTAATCCCAAAAATAAGCATATCAATATAAGAGGACAGGGACGACATAAGCCAGGAATACCTTTCGACACAGGAAAGAAAATTCATTCTCATTTTTATAACAGAGGTAATTCCAAAAAAATCATCACCCGAAAAATAGTTATTAATCCACCTGCCATAAACAATCAATATAATTGCAGTAATAAAAAAACAGGCAAAAACATACTGCCTGCCGGTTAAGTCATCTTTTTTTAAATATTTCATAAGCTAAACGATTATAAAAGCTTTATATGCTTTTGTCAAATGGTTTTATCGTGGTGTTTTCCCATGATTTTGATATAAAACGATAAAAACCAAATATTATCAAGTAGTATTGGAAAAAGAAACTGAAAGTATTATTTTGTCATCTATGTAAAAGTTTGTCAAGACACAAATATACCACTAAGGCAAAATAAATGTGTTTGCCAAAACTCCTTCCGTAGCTAATCAGCAGAGTTCTTTTTTTGCCTTTTTTATGCTTTAATTACTTTAATTTCTCTTGGTCTTCAGTCATCTATCGGTGCTCTCTAAGAGCATTGTAATCTATGATTTAAACCAAGGGCAGATCAACCATTCCGTTGGACCTCTAGGGTCAATGACAAAAAGGATCTTGCCCTCAATCAAGCATTTTTTGGCAAAAAAATCACAAGCCTATCTGATTAACTTTAATATTTCTTCTTCATTGAAGTATTTTTTGTTTTTCCACACTGCAAGGCTTATCGCTGCTATCTTTCTGGATATATCATTGTAAGCATTTTTATCATTATAGCCGTTCTTAGTGAGATGATCAAAATATTGCTTAAAAGCGTTATTGCTATTAACTGCCGACTGTGCCGCCATTTTGTAAACGCACTTAAGTATACTGTTACCCCATATTTTACTGCTGCCATAACTAACGCCATCACTAGTTCGCTTGTGACGAACCAACCCGCAGTAACTGTAATATTTGTGCTTGTTTGCAAAACGCTTCGGATCAATTACGTATGCAACTATCTTTGCGGTTTGGATATCACCAATACCGGGTATTGATTTAATATAATCGACTTCTTCAAATTCTTTAGATTGTTCTTTAATTTCTTTCACATAAGAACCTCTCATTGTTTCCATTTCTCTCAGCAATTTATATATATTGCTTCCCACAAACTTATGTCCGGGATCCGCTATGTCTTCTATCAAGCTTTCATCGTTGTAAAGCTTTTTTCCTGTTTGTTTTTTTCCGGATCTTCTAAATATAGATTTATACCGATTTTTCATTCTTACAGCATCTTCAACCAATGCCATATAACCTGAGATTAATATCTTAAATTTTTCCCTCTTAGATCCATCATGATATACAGGAGTCAGAAAGCCGCCTCTTAAAAATCTTGCTAGCTTTCTGGCATCCAATTTATCAGTTTTTTTCTTTGTATAATCTTTGTTAGCGACTGGATTGCAGACCAATACTTCTTCTGCTTCCGGCCTTATTATGTCAAAGAGCCAACTGCTTATCTCAGATTCTTCGAAGGTTACTATCTTTTTTCCGGTAAAACTCCTCAGATAGTTTTTAATTAGCCTTCCGTTTGTTTCTATTTGAGAGCTATCCTTTTCGCAGCCCTTGTTGTCCAGAACACACATTGTACATGTTGACGAATGCGCATCAATTGCTATATAATTCATGTGGCCTCCTTTCGAAGTTTTTGTGTGGGATAGTATCTCTGATACTAAGCCCGTCTTCGTGATATATTAATATCACAAAAAAGGTCTGCTCTTAAAGAGCCTTATGTACCTTCTTCGGAAGGAGGTCTTTTACATATTACCATTCCGTGCTTGATACGGAATCCAGTGTCTTTTTTTCATTTATTCATACTAAAAAAAGGAGACAAAGACGTTGGATCCCTAATCCCTCCAAAAAGAATGGCGGGCAGGCGAGTCGAGAATGACAGAAAAATGAGTTTTTCAGCAACCTGTTAGTTTGTTTTGCCGTCCACCAGACGGATGCATACAAAAGTCATGCGGCTATCATACAATTGATTACACATTGCTTTTATTTAATATCCTCCATCTTCTTTATGATCCATTTGTAAGTACCGGCATTAACATATGCAATATTTCCGTCAGAGTATTTTGCTGTCAGCTTTTCAAACATTTTTTTGGCAATCTCGGTTTCTTTTTTCATGAGAAACCTTTCGATAGTTGTAAGATTACGGTCAATCTCATCCACCTGACTCGTTGAAAGGATTCGATCCTTATCGCCGATAACTATTTCCTCTTTTTTCTCGTCTACTTTCTTTTCTTTCATTTCCTTTTTCACTTCTATTCTCTCGTCTTCTACCTTTTCTATAAACATTGCATCAAGAAGTTTAAACCACTTCCTGCCAAAATCATCATATAATGGAAGGACCTCCTCGTTGCACCAGGCTTTGCCCGTCACCGGCTTATCATCCCAATAATCTTGAGTATAATAGACCTTGCATTCGCAATCCGCAGGAAAATTAACGGTCTTTTCGGAATAGTAGTTCCTAACAGGATTAAAAACAAAAAGCTTTTTTACTCCATTTTCTTTTATTTTTGCGGTTTCATTCAATAAAGTAAGACCTGACTCACCAAACCCCACAGCATAAAGCTTCTTATTCTCTTGTTTCGCCTTATTTCTCGAATAATCCAGGGCTTTAATTATCCTTTCTTTACATATTACATAATCATCCATGCTGATGTCTATGGTGACAACATTATACCCAAGTTCTTGAAGGTAATATATATTATCCATTAGATTTGTTGAAGTAAACTTCTTATCATGCAAAAACAATATAATATTTCCATTCTTCTTAACCGGATATTCCATTACATCATCTTTTGCTGAAGGGTAAAATGTTTTCTTTATAAAATCATGAGGAAGTTCTTCCCATTTTTTCCTGAACCCCTCTGAAGGAAAATTAAGTATTTTGCCTTCAAAAGAATACTTCACAGGCCATTTTTCAGCCGAAGGCAGCTTATTGTTATTCTTTCTTAAATCAATTATTCCCTTTACAAATTCAAACAGATATTCTTCCGCCATTTTGCTTGCGCCATGATGAAAATCCTGAGCTCCCATATTGGCATATATCGGGGGAGTTACCGGCCTCAACACTTGCATATTAAGAGCAGTTGAATCTTCCATGAACTTATCATTTGCTTTTTTTGTATCATCCCCCCAGGTATTTATCATCAACCATGCTACATCAGTCTTGACCGTTGGTTTATCATAATTAGCACCGCCAACTACAGCGACCGCATCAACCTTATCAGGATAGTATATTCCCATTTGCTGAGCCATGCTCGCACCACCGGATTCACCGACTATAATTAGTTTTTTCCTATCAAGGCCATAATCTGCTATTAATTTATCCTGAACTTTAAACATAAGGTCATGCCAGCCGGATTCCTTATAATAATACCATTTTGTCCTATTTTCCGGTTCTTCCTTTTTGTATTTATACTCAAAAGTAAAGACAGTACAGCCCATATTCTTCACAAAGTAATTATTAAACTCCCTGACGAAAAACTTTCTCTCTCCGACAAAAGGAGCGCAAAACACGATATTACTTGCGCTAGACATAATCCTGTTAAATTTCATAGGAACAGCATAAAAGACAGTAACTGTAGTATTATTTTCAAACTCTGTTGTAAAAGTATATTCCCCCCGTTTCACTGTAAATTCATCATCACAAAATAATGATAATATACTCATAAACAACAGAACCGCTGTCTTTTTCACAATATCTCCCCTTTTTTTCTGTCATCCCATACTCAGATACGGGATCCAGCGTCTTTAATAATATTCGTAGTTGCCTGATTCCCTCCAAAAACTGGCGGGCAGGCATCAGGCCGCTCGATTTATCGAGCAACTACAACTTTTTTTTGTCTTTTGCCATGTCAACCCAGTTTTTTTGAATACTTAAACCCACTATTCCCAGTTTTCAAATAAATCAATACGGTTAACCCCAATAACACAAGATCTCTAAAAATAACAATCACGCTTATATCCTCTTTAAATCCAAAGACATCAAAACATCCACAATCATGAATAAGTCCTCTTGCAAGATTCAATAAGATAGCTCCTATGAAAGCAATTAAAATCGCAGACAATATCAAGGCACTACTTTTTGCATAACAATTCAGAACTATCAATATTCCACAGACAAATTCCACCCAGGGAAGAACTATAGCAAAAATAGAAACCAATACATCAGGAAGTATTTTATACATCATTATAATAGCTTGAAAATGCTCCGGGTCGTACAACTTATTAAAACTTGAAAGGATAAACAATCCCCCTATTATCAACCTTAAAACAAACAAAGCCTTTTTATTTAGATATTTTTCAAATATTTTATTTTTTCTCATTTGTTCCCTTCTCCGTCGGATACCTTGCTTCCGACCACTCACCCCATCCACCGCTGTAAACCTTAATATTTTTATGACCTTTAAGTTTCAAAAGAATTGCCACTCTTTCACTCAATGGACAAAATGAGCTGCTGCAATAAACAATCAAAGCAAAACCTTTATCTATTTTCACTTTTGAACGCTTATATTGTTCTTCAAAACTGCCGACAGGAAGAGATATCGCCCCTCTTATATGCCCATAAGAATATATATCAGAGGTTCTTGCGTCGATAAAAACAGCTCTCTCTTCGTCGTAATACAATTTTGCCATCCGCAAATCAAGATACTCCAATTCATTGGTATAATCATGATTGACGATATTCTTTTCAGCATCAATAATTTTTCCGTCCTTATATATAATTATTTTTTGAGTAATGGTAGATTTTTTTATCTCCAACCCGAAAGGATTTATAGCGTTAAAGAGAAAGCCGACAGCAATACTGCATAAAACAATATTTAACGCAATCAGAGTGCCTTTAAACATAGTATTTCTATTATTTTTCACTCTATTACCTTTGTTATAAACTTATCAATCTCTTCTAACGCTTCTTTTCTTTTAGGTCTCAGATAAGTATCCGCGTCTTTATATATAATTGATTTAGAAATACCCATTTTTGCTGCTTTAACTAAAATATTTAAGTTTTCTAATTCATATTTTTTATCATTACCTCCATGAAGCAACAATATTGGTTGTTTTATTTTACTAATATACTCTTTTGTTGAAAGCTCAATGAATGGCCATTTTGCCGGAGCTCCAATAGAAGCAACAGCCTTTATTCTAGTACCCTCGTGGCTAGCTGCAGCTATTATTGAATATTGCCCACCTTCCGATTGTCCAACTAAAATGACAGGCAAACAATTCATCTCTTTTTTTCTTTCTACAAACTCAATCGTTTCTTCCAATTCTTTAGGAGCCCTAATATCAATATCTGTAAATTGTGGTGTCACAACAACATAACCTTTTTCCGCCAGAAACCTGATCGTACTTCGGGCCTCTCTTGTAATAATATTATTCTTATTGTCATACGAATAAATAATAACTGCTTTTACTTTACTTTTTGTAGGAGCAATCCGATAAACATTAATTTTATTAACCCCTATGTTCTTATATATAAAATACTTTGTACTCGAATATTCCTTGAGCCAAAAACCGATCATTAACAGAATAATACAACTCATAAGTGAAACAATCATAGGATACTTTAATGTTTTAAATACTCTTTCTAAATTTGCTCTTTCTTTTATCCAGATTCTTCCAATATATCCGAGGCTTAATGTTGTGAGAATGACAATTACGATATTCAGGCAGGGAGAAGCAAATAAAGTACTCGAAAATCCACAGATAAAATACCCTATTTGAGCAAAAGCAAATGAATAAACAATAGGATTGCGTTTTATTTTGTTTTCAATTATAAGCCCAATAGTAGATATGCAACTTAAAAACATAAACAAGAAAAACAGAAATATTCCTCCTCCTGCAGATATTGTTAAACAATTATTTACAGGAGTAGTATATTCTTGAAGCATATTCAAAGGCTGGTACCAAGCAATGAAGGTATCACCGAATTTACTAAAACCCGTACCCAATAGCCAGTTATCATAAGTTATTCCAATTGCACTTTTCCAGAGTATCAACCTATTCCCTATTGAGTCATCATCACTAAATATTGAGCCGGCTCTAGACATACCAAAAGGGACAATTGCTAGGAAAATAAAGAATATGGCAAGAAAGAACAATATAACAAGTCTTTCTTTTTTATCTTTAACTGCATAAATAAACATCATTGCCGTAAGTACGAAAGCAATAAATGCGCCTCTTGAGTATGTCAATACGAGCAGATATTCTGTAAATATTCCAGACAATAGAACAGATAAAAATAACATCTTAGAACCAATTTTATGCGGTTTTTTATTAAACAAATAAAACGTAACACCTATTAAAACAAAGACCACGATAATAAAAAACGCCCCGCAAAAATTGGGCGTTTCAAAATCAAGCTTTAATCTTTGATTATATAAAATAACTACCTCGCAAAATATTCTGCCTTGAATAATAAACAAAATTAATAAATATCGTAATTGAAAACCCCGAGAATGTTATAAAGACGTTGTTATCAATTTCTCAATAATTATCGAAATTTTAATAACACCTTGTAAGATATCATAGAAACTCTTCAGCTAAATACAACAACTTTCATGATTATGAGCCAACAATTTATCAGCACTGCATCCTTTTAAGTACGCAGTGCTGATAATATATTATTATTTTATTCGTCTGGAGTAGGTCCACTTTCGCCATTTACATGATTACATATCCACATCGCACTAGCATGAGAAAAATATGACGTTGTCCAATCCGCAGTATAATTAGAACACAAAACATATGATTGCGCATATCCAGGTATAATTTTAACTAAAATCAAATAGATAACCCCACCGTAAACAGGTAATGCAGTTCCCCCTACTTCAGAAAGGCAAACAAAACATGCCGCTTCATCAAGAACCACTTGTGCAGCATCAATTTCTGCAGATTCTGCTGCTCTATCACACTCACCTTGCGTATAAGAAAACAACGACACGGATGACACAAACAGCAAGCTGAACACAAATACTATACCAAATATACATTTTCTCATTTTCCATCTCCTTTTTTAATATTTTTATACATATCAATAATATTTTCAATTTCCACTATCTTCATATCTCCAGGTATTTCAAATAATTCATTACTTAATTCACAATTTATTTTAACTGAAGAATAATACTTTTTTGACATACATTTGCCTTTTCCATTATATGTAGTTGTTTTATATATAAATTTATCTGCTTTTCCAATACATAATTCAGTTGCAATAGGAAGCATATCTTCAATGTTAATATGCTTCATTTTTTCCATACGATCTTTTGGAATATATTTTCGTAAATTATCTGCCTGTTTTTTCAGGTCCTCTTTCGACGCTCCATTATTGATTGTAACATTAAAGCATGAAACACCATCGTATTCAGATTCATCCATGGAAAGCATAGTCTTATCATTCTCTGGCTTAACATTATTTACCGGATTAGGTTTATCAATTTCCTTAAACACTTTCGATGATATCTCTTTTTTCATCTTAATTGGTGACACATACTTATAAACTTGTCCATCATTAATAATATACATTCCGCTAGGGTTTTGTATTGTTATGCTTTTTTTATTCAAAATGACGGTTTCAATTCTCGTTAATATACTCCCATCATATATTCTTTTTTCATAATATTTTGAATCTACCGGACTATCACCCCTGTTTGACTGACTTAATGTGGCAGAAAATGTTTTAATATCTTTCATATTGTATTCGTTCACGGTTTTCAGATATTCCCTAATCTTTTCCTGATCAGTTTCGATTGTCTGCTTTTCCCCACAATGCAAAAGAGAAACAATAATGACACTTAGTAAAACTACGGCTATATTTTTAAACACTCACCAATCCTCCGTTTGATTTTTTCAAGAAACAAGCAAACATATAATACTATGATGCCAACGTGTTTGTCAATCAATTCTTCGTGTACACAGCGATTCCGCAACAAGCAAATTAAGCCATAACTTTTGCACTGAAAAATCAAGGATTTTATTCTTTTGTGACCCGTGTTAATAATTATACGGGTTATTAAGGGCCTTTTTACCTTGTTTTTTCGATAATTGGCACACCTGTTCCATTTGCTCAGTTTTACGCAAATGATTTTTACTCCTAGGAAGTTTAATTAAAATGACCTACCCAAAGGGAACCGACTTATTAA
>Ga0208373_1000858_pt1 | contig 46025 bp, 39 predicted proteins | sample RifOxyC2_FD_184036 | JGI IMG/M metagenome (GOLD analysis project Ga0208373, IMG submission 184036) | Soil microbial communities from Rifle, Colorado - Rifle Oxygen_injection C2 (SPAdes) | ecosystem: Environmental > Terrestrial > Deep subsurface > Rock core/Sediment | place: Rifle, Colorado...
GCCCATCGCCGACCCACCCAAACCGACCGAGCCGACCCTGATATAAAAATCCTTCATATCTTGGCCGCAGGCCTCGCGGCAGATGGTCTCCAATTCCGTTCCGATTTTAAGCGACTCCTCCATCCGTTTGCCCGGCGGTAATTCTACGGTCACCCGGATATCACCGGTATCCTCTTCAGGGAAGAATTCAGTGCCCAACAACGGGATAAGTGCGATGGAACCCAACAACAACACGACAGCAATAACAACAACTTTTATCTTATTGCCCAGCGCCCAATCAAGCACCGAGCCATATAAATTTTCTATGTATTTAAACCAGCCATGCTTTTCAAATGATGACTTGGCGCTCAGGAACCTTGAGGCCAGCATCGGAGTAAATGTCAGTGCCGTCAGCAATGACGCCACAATGGTAACAATAACCATCACGCCCAGTTCCTTGAACATAATACCGGCGATACCTTTGAGGAAGATGAGCGGAATAAAAACCACTATTGTAGTAAGCGACGAAGCGCTAATTGCCAATCCGACTTCTGAAGCGCCGGTGATAGCGGCCTTGAACGGGTCAGCCCCGCGAGCCCGGTGGGTAAAGATATTCTCCATAACCACAATAGCATTATCCACCACCATCCCTATGGCAATGGATATACTGGCCAGCGATATCATATTGATGGTCCGGCCCCAGACATATAAAAATATAAACGAGCTGATTAATGAAAACGGTATGGTCAGCGCGATAATCAAACTCGAACGTAATTCCCCAAGGAACAGCAGAGTCACAATAATAACAAATATCCCGCCCCAAAAAATGGTGTCGCGAAGATTATTGATGGTCAGGTTAATCATATCGCCGGTGTTAAACATCTCAATGATTTTTATATCAGCCGGCAGATTCTTCTTGATAATCTCCAATTTCTCCTGAATCTTACGGCAGACCTCGTTACTGTTAGCGCCAGACTGCTTTTGAATCATAGCCATCATACCCTGAGCGCCATTGACATAAACCATGCCGGACGGGTCTTTGAAGTCGTCTTTAATAGCCGCGATATCTTTAAGCCGGATAGCTGACCCGACGCCGGAAACCCTGACAATGGTTTCGCCTATTTCACGGACACCTTCATATTCACCAGGCGTCTGAAGCATATATTCATTGGGCCCGACCTTGATACTGCCGGCCGGCTGGGAGATATTGTGAGTCCGAATAGCTGATTCCACCTCATTGATGGAAACACCATAGGCGGCTAACTTACCCTTATCTATTTCTATATTAATTTGGCGCTGAAGCCCGCCGATTAATTGGACCGCGCCCACCCCTTCTATCTGCTTAAGAGGCGTGGCTAAACCTTTATCCAGAGTTTCATAAAGTTTACCCAGGTTCTCACGGGCGGTAACGCCATAACCCAGGATAGGTATGGCGGTAGTACTGAACTTGATAATAATGGACTTTTCCGCATCGTCCGGCAATCGCATCTCGGTAAAGCCGAGCCGTTCCCTAATTTCGTTCGCGGCCTCGTCCAGATTTGTGCCCCAATTAAAACGGCAAATCACATTGGATACACCCTCGCGGGAATATGAAACGAGTTCCGTAACATTACTAACAATAGAAAGGTCGTTTTCTATGGGTTTGGTTATAGCTGTTTCCACATCTTCAGCTGATGCGCCGCGATAAGTGGTGATAACCGTAATGGCCGGAATCTCCATTTCCGGCATCAAATCTATGGGCAAAAAGAGAATAGCCATCACACCCATAATGATAATAGCCAAGAATATCATCAGGTTGGTGACCGGCTGCTTAACCCCAAATTGTGGTAATAACATATTGGCTCCTAGTCCGTCTTAACTACATTCACCTCGTTAGAAATGTTCACCCGCATTATTATAAACTTTACTATTCTTTATCATTGCCTATCGTATCATTTCTAACGGGGCTAACCTTACAACCATCAAATATATGAGGTCCAACAGACGTAATTATGGTATCGCCTGCCGCAAGCCCGTCTTTTATCTCAACCAGACCATGGGAATAAATCCCGATGTTAACATTGACCTTTTTGGCCAGGCCATCCTGAATAGTATATATCGCATATTCCTGCTTACCGCCTGAAACATCATAAACAATCAGGTCCTTGGGAATCGCTATGATACCTTTTTTATTGTCCAGTATTAGTTCTACCCGGCAGAACATACCAGCCTTTAATATCTTATCGCGATTGCTTAACTCTATCTCTATTTCCAGCGTCCGGCTGCGCTGGTCAACGGACGGCGCCACATAAGTAACTATCCCGTCAAATTTCTTATCCGGATATGCATCAACGGCAATTACCGCATGGGTCAATCCGGTTTTAACGCGCGACAAGACCATTTCCGGAATAGATGCGGTTACCTTAACCGTATCCACCTGTATGATGGTAAAAACCGGCCGCTGGGGCGTGACCATATCGCCCATATCAACATATTTCTGTGAAACAATCCCGCTGATGGAGGCGCGGATATTCGCCTCGGCCAAATTGATTTTCGCCTGTTGCTGAACCGCCTCAAGTTGCTTCATCTGCGCCTCAACAGCTTCCTTCTGGGCCAGCAAAGCATTATACTGGGTTTCTATCTGGTCTTTCTTGGATTCCGAGACCGCGCCTTCTTTGCTTAATTCAATTATCCGATCCAACTCTTTCTTGAGATTAACCAGATTTATCTGAAGTTGTTTCAGTTGGGCTCCGGCCGCCTCCAGGGAAGCCGTGGCCTGCTCGGCCTGCGCCTTTACGGCCGAATGCTCCAGCACAACCAAAATATCGCCGGACTTAACCTCATCACCATTCTTAATATTTAACTCCTCTACCCGGCCGCTTATCTTTGTATATATATCCACCTGATTAATCGCCTTAACGGTCCCGAAGAATGGCATCGTCTCCAACAGGTCTGTCTTGCCAACCTGCTGAACCGATACCGAGACAATTTTCTCGTCGTTATCATTCTTCGCCTTCCTCTTTTTCATATCACCATATCGCGTATAGATAAGCCATCCAATCCCGGCTACTATTATAACAACCAAAAACCAGACAATTAATTTCTTCATATAACAATCTCCATGCTTCTTATTTCCCGGTTACCAAATCCAGATTAGCCTTAGCCAAATTATACTGATAAAGCGACTGAACATAATTCTTGGAAGCCGTATCCAACGCCATCTGGGTATCCATCACCTCTAATTGGGTATTGACACCGTTTTTATAGCCAACCTCAGCCAGACGCAATCCTTCCTCAGCCTGCTTGATATTTTCGCTTTGCGTCTCTATCAGAACCACGGAATCCCTGATCGATGATACTGACTGCCTAACCTCAAGCTTGATTCGCTCCCGGATATCAATTTCAGCTATTTCCGCCTGCTTAAGCAACGATTCCTCCTGGCGGATACGCGACGTTATCCGGCCCCATTCAAATACAGGCATGGAAGCCACAGCCATGATATTCTGGTAATCACCCCACTCCTGCGTCAAGAACACTTTTCTCGATGGATACTCGTAGCCAAAATTCCACATCAGGTTAAACGCCGGTTTGCCTTCGGATTCAGCCAAAACGATTGACTGTTTTTGCATATCAATCCTTAACTGCGCTATTTTCAAGTCAGATCGGTTATGAAAAGCATCTTCTAATTTGGCAGAATGTTCAGGCACATCCTTATCCCCGACCGGCATACTTAACTTATCCGTCAATTTCAGCGACTCGGCCCTTTCCAGGGGTAACCCTATTGTACTAAAGAATAATAACCTGACATTCTGCAGATTGGTCTCACTCTGAATCCGCATTGCCCGGATATTGGTTAATTGAACCTGCACCCGCAACAATTCATATTTGGAACTCAATCCTTGTGATAACATTTTCTGGATATCATCCAGATGCGCCTTAGTTAACGACTCGCTCTTCCGGTTCACATCAACAATTGCCTCGTTAAGAAGCACGTCATAATACGCCTTCTTCACCAGAAACACTACCCGATTGACGATATCATCCTTCTGGTTTGACTGAACCGACTTACCCAATATAGCCGCCTCAACGCCGGCGCTGATGCGCCCGCCGCTGTAAATCGGCTGCTTTATAGACAACTCGCCCTTAGCATTATTTACATCCCCCATTTTATAAGTAGTTGCCGTAGGCCCACCGCCAACCACCATACTGGACACGCCATCAAGTCTGGTATAAGAAGCCGTTGATGATAATGTCGGATACTTTCGGGCGTTGGCCTCATTTAACCGCTCATCCGCATAATTCATCCCCTCCCGGGCAATCAATACCTGCCGATTATTGGCTAGGGCAATCTCGATACTCTGCTCCAACGAGAGCCCGGACTCAGCTTGGGGGATTGACGACTTACCATCTAACTCGTCCGCAGGAAGAAACAAAGATATTGCTGTAAAAGCAATCACCATCAGAACAATCGTATTCTTTATCATAATAATAAATTATTAATAAACACCTCCTCTAAATATCTTCCTTTCTCTTTAAAAGTCTGTCGGTTGCCGCCCAGGAAGGTGGTAAAAAGGATGCCGTAAAAAACATCTATCAAAAGATTGGTTACCGCCCGGGGCGGCATATCCTTCATCAATTTCTGCTCAATGCATTTCTGAATCAATAACTCCACCTTCTTAAATCCCCGGCTATAGTATTTCAGGTAGAGGAATTTGGAATGATGCTTGTATTCACTTCGGTAGTGGACAAATATCTCCAGAAGATTCAGATTGCGGCTGAAAAAATCCATATGGCTTCTGATAATAGTTTTAAGACGCTCAATAGGGTTGGTAATGCCTTCGGCATTAGCGGATATCTCATCCGCCAGTTGGTGCATCATCTGCTCCATCACGGCTGTAAAGAGTTTCTCTTTGGAAGGGAAATACCGGTAAATGGTGCCCTTGCCCACGCCCAACTTATCGGCAATTACCTCTACATCAGTCAGGTGATAACCGTTCTGAGCAAAGACATTGGAAGCCACCTTGATAATTTCCCGCTGTCTCTGTTCCTTAATAACTTTAATTCTCTCTGACCTTTTCATATAAATCTGCCTTATCAGTCAAATCACGGACTAACTACAAGCAATAATCCGGCATACATTCAAAATAGACGGACTCGTTAGTCATTATATTTATATAAATTAGCAAATAATGTCAATAGTTTTACAAACATTTTGTAAAAATTATGAAAATAGCAAAAATACTTGACAAAGCGCACCGAATATCTATTTAAGGACTAATTGGAAATACAGTTTAACTGGACTAAAGCGAGGAGATATTTTTATGGCACATAAAAAAGGCGGCGGGTCAAGCCGTAACGGCCGCGACAGTAACAGTCAAAGACGCGGGGTGAAATGCTACGACGGCGAGGTGGTCACCTCCGGTTCGATCCTGGTCCGCCAGTGCGGGACGGTCTTTAAACCCGGGCTTAATGTCGGCATCGGACGCGATTACACACTATTCGCCCTGAAAAATGGCACCGTAAAATATCTCAGCGGTCGCCGGGTAACTATCCTGGCTCAGAATTAACCAATAAAAGATTATGGTAGAGTTGACATTAACCTTTGAACGCCGGCCGGTAAATACTTTTAAGCTGGATAAGGACGTCATTCTCATAGGCCGTGACCCGACCTGCGAAGTCCGAATAGATAATGTCGGCATCTCCAGGCACCACGCCCGCATAGAAAAACACGACAATATCTATACCCTATTTGATTTAGGCAGCAGTAACGGCACCTATGTCAAGGGGCAAAAAATCACCCAGTATAATCTTAATAACGGCGATGAAATAAATATCTGGAATTTCTCCATTTTCTTCAAGATACCAGAATCCGAACAGGTAAAGGAAGAAGTCAAGGCCCCGCAAAAGATAGATATTGACGCCACAATTGCCATAGACCGCAAACAACTAGACCTCAGACAAAAGGAACGAAGCTCTACCCTGCTTGCCCACTTGAGTTATACGGACAAGAAAAAAGGCGACCTGACCTTTGCCATAATGAAGACCACCACTTTTTTCGGTAAGAGCCCTAAGTGCGAATTCCCCATCTCCGGATTTTTCGTGCAACACCGCCAGGCTGCCATTATCAGAGATGAAATCGGATTTAGGTTTATTAATTTCGGCAATAGTGCCAAAGGCACCGTCAATAACCAAGCTGTTGACGACTACCGCCTGAAAAACGGAGATTCTATCAAAATCGGCTCACATACCTTTAAGTTTAATGAGGGATTACCAGCCAAATAAATCTTGTTCGGCAGACCCCACCCAATCCTACTATTCGTTCCAGCGTCAGCAAATGGTGGAAAGCCAATTAGCCAGCCGAGACATCAAGAATGATAGAATCCTCCACGCATTCCTGAAAGTCCCACGGCATCTTTTTGTGAATGAACCTAACATCAAGCAGGCATACGATGATAACCCCCTGCCTATCGGGTGCAATCAAACAATTTCACAACCATATATGGTAGCATTTATGCTAGAACAACTGGATTTACATAGCAATTATAAGGTGCTGGAAATCGGCACCGGCTCCGGCTACCAAACCGCCCTGCTCTCTGAGTTATCCAATGAGGTCTATACTATAGACCGAATGCCTGAACTGGTGCAAACCGCAAAAAAACGGCTGGAACAACTGGGTTATCAACCCGTACACTATAAAACCGGAGATGGCACCCTGGGCTGGAAAGAATTTGCTCCGTTTGACAGAATTATTGTCAGCGCCGGCTCGCCAAAAGTTCCGAATAAACTGATTGACCAATTAAGCACTAATAACGGAATCCTACTCTGCCCGGTAGGTAACGAGTTCTCCCAGACTTTAATCCGTATAATAAAACGCGGCGACCATATTGAACAGGATAATTTGGGCTCCTGCGTCTTTGTAAAATTAGTCGGGGCAGAAGGATGGGAAACATGAAACGAGCTCGGTTATGGGTTCTCTGGCTTGTCATTTTTGGGCTAATATTCCTGTCATCATGCACCACCCAGTATCAAACGGCCAGGAAATTCTTTTATCGGGCAAACCAGTCGTATATAAAACAACAGTCAGAAGATGCCCTGATTAGATATTGCCAGTCGCTGGGACAACTTGAAAGCGGCGCTGATAAAAACCCGGCCAGCCGGCTGCTCAAGGCCGCCATCTACCACCGACTCTACCTGGCAGATGCCCGGACTATCTACCAAAACTCCAGCATTAAAACAAAAGAAAAATACGCCTCATTCTCGGAATTGCTATCAACTACAGATAACGCTGATTTTCTTAACTCGGCATTTAATGAAATACTAGCCATAGAAAAAGACCTAAAGAGTACTGATCTTAAAACAATTGACCCATTCCTACTCGTCCAAAGAGACATCATAGTGGCTGATAAATTATCAAACGCATTAGATATGGCAAATAAAATCATTACCACAACCGGCCAATCCCTACCAATAGAATTTATCAAGTCCATCAACTCTTACGGATACGAAGAGATTATAAAATCATTATACCTAAATGCCTGGGCATCATCTTTGATTCAATATCAAAAAAGTTCTCCTGACAAGGAGTCGATTCATTCCACCAACGAGATTATGTATAAATTATCCCTAAGCCGGCTTAAATACATCTATTATTCCCTGCGTAATAACACGGCACTGTTAAAAACACCATCATTCCAGAATGTTAACAACCATTACCACGAAACAATCAGCAAGATAGAAAAAATCATACTGAGCTCCGACCTCTCGCCATTTACCGTTTCTTCACCTGAGCAAGCTGCATCTGACTTGCTAGGCGAAACCATCGACAGGAATTATTTAAACCTGGACCCGGGAACTCATCTTACTGAAGCTCGAAACCAAATGAACTTAAGCATCGAAATGATTGTCACAGACAAATCCGAAAAGGCGGAATCCCATCTGTTAAGCGCCCTGAAAAGCATTATCTGTGCCAAAGAATTATCAGTGAATCAATCGGAGGCAAACATCCGTTTGATTGCAACCGCCCTGAATGATATCTACCTCAATCTTTACCGGATTTCCATTGCTGATACCTTTCGATAAACTTCGGCACACCCATTGAGAAAAAAATAATTAATGAGAAAATATTTGCTAATTCTTTTAGATAATATCATAATGTCATAAAACACTTCAAGGAAGGAGAATAAATTAGTGAAAAAATATGTTCTTCTAATAACCAGCCTCATTTGCTTGCTTACCTTACAGATAACATCCGAGACCAAAACACCACGCAGTATTGACTTCGAATCAATCATAGAAAACGCCAAGGAAAAGGTTTTCCCGGCGCTCATCTATGTCAAGCCGGTTCTTGAAGAATATGAACGCGGCGAACGTAAACAAATTCTGGTGGCAGGCAGTGGCGTATTGGTTAGCCCGGACGGCTATGCCGTTACCAATAACCACGTGATTGAAAAAGCCACACGGATAAAATGCGTGCTTTTTGACCACCGAATGCTTTCGGCAAAACTGATTGGGCGCGACAAATCCACTGATATCGCTCTGATTAAAATAGAAGCAGAAAAAGAAGGCGAGGTTTTCCCATACGTGGAATTTGCCGATTCAGCCGAATTGAGAGAAGGCCATTTCGTAATGGCGCTTGGTGCTCCATGGGGACTGGAACGTTCTATTTCACTCGGTATCGTAGGCAATGCCCGGCGATTTCTTGGAGACACGTCCAGCGAATACAGCTTATGGATTCAAACCGATGCTTCTATCAATCCCGGCAATTCCGGCGGCCCACTGGTTAATACATCAGGTAAAATCGTAGGTATTAATACATTAGGTTCCTTCTTCGGCGGCGATATGGCGTTTTCTGTTCCTTCTAACACCGTAAAAAGAGTCGTAGAGCGCATAAAAAAGGACGGCGAAATAAAACGGGCCTGGACCGGTATCCGGCTCCAGCCGTTGCGCGATATAGACAAGGAAACATTCTTCGCCAGCGATAAAGGCGTCCTAGTCGCGAGTATCGACGACAACTCCCCGGCCCAGTGCGCAGGGTTAAAGCCCGGTGATTTGATACTTAAAATTAATAATATGGAAATCAACGGCCTTTATGATACCGACCTGCCTGAAATCCGGTGGTTCCTGGGTGACCTGCCCCTAAATGTAGAAAATGAATTCCTGATTAAACACGAAGCTGAAACCATAGCCATTAAAATCACCCCCCGCGAAAAAGGAAAGATTGAAGGCGATGATTTTGATTGCAAACGCTGGGATATGACCGTCAAGGAGATTAATGAATTCGCCGACCCGGATTTATTCATCTACCGCAAAAAAGGTATTCACATCCAGGGAATTCAATATCCAGGTAATGCATCCAATGCCAGACTTTACACCCGCGATATTATCGTTAAGGTCGATAAACAGGAAATAACATCGCTTGATGATATGAAGAAAATTTACGAAACCATCATGGCTGACGACAAACGTGAAAAGAAAATACTGATTGAAACACTCCGTAATGGCAAAGCGATGTTTATACTATTGAAATATCATACGGATTATGATAAAGAATAATTAATAAGGAAGGAGATTTTTATGTATAAAAAAATAATAGCCGGACTGTTAATCGTTGTGGCAGCCTGCTGGCTTAATGCGGTATCTGAAGAAAATTCGAACGATGACGCTAACCTAAGAGCTAAAATATCAGATACAGCCCGCGCGGCATTGGTTCATATCCATTTTGAGTTCCAGAAAGACCCCGAGGAAGGCAAAAGAGATTTGGATAACAACTGGATTTCCCAATTCATATCCGAGAAAATGACCTGGGATACCTCCGGGGTGTTAATCGGCTCTGAAGGAACAATCCTGATGACCGATTACATGATTGAACCAAAATACATCAAGAAAATAACAGTCATTGATTCTACCGGAGCAGAATACGAAGCGGAGCTGAAGGGATTTATTCGGGATTATGCGGCTTTATTCTTAAGCATTAAAGGCGAGAAAAAACCAGCTGGCGGGGTTAAATTCTCATCTTCCGGAACAATGGACATATCCCGAAAGTTGTATGTTGCCGGAATTTTTAAGGACAATGAGAATTGGTTTGTAAGAATCCTGCCGGTCAGCCTTTCCCTGAACGAACCGTTTCGGGCATCCGATAAAACCAAATCATTCTTCCAGATTACCAGGAAAAAAAGCCGCCAGGAAGTAAGCGAAAATGTATATGATGACTCACTTCTTTTTGATGAGCAAGGCAATGTGATTGGCTACCCGCTTGAAGGACGAATCGAAGTTGATGGCAACCTCTACGGCTGGCGCGGCACAGATTTAATGGAAAACACTCTCATCACCTTCACGGCCCTGGACAGAAAAAAAGAAGAAATAAAAAAAGAATATCTTAACTACATCGTAGAGGTCAAATTCAAATTCCGCCAACAGGAACAAGAAAAAGGCGCATCCCCATATTCAAGATACACCTCAACCGTAAGAAGTTATAGGCCCGGCCAAGATGACGAAGATAACGACTTAACTGTCGTGGACAAAAAACTATATGGCCTGATTATCGATAAAAACAAGATTTTAATACCAAACACTCTGGATCAGGATTTAATCCACCGAATTGAAAATACGGAAGTCTTAATAGGAGAAAAATATTCACCGGCCGAGTTCATGGGCGTATTCAAGGACTTCGGCGCAATGCTGGTGAAAGTGCCAAATAACACTATCACCAATACACCGCATATTTATAAATCTCCCCTGCCCATCTATGGCCGAACCGCCTATGCCATTAATGTTAAAGAAAAATTTGATAAGCGGTATGAAAAGGTCAACTACGACAGGTTTTTCTGGATTTCCAAAGGATACAAAAATATCATCCAGTATTTCCCTTATTCCAACAAAAAGATCGGGACTGTCTTCATTAATGACAACAATGAACTAATGGGCGTCATAATGGAAGAAAAACGCGATTTATCTGAAACTTTATCTGCAGATGGAAACCGTTATAATTATCGCAGTTATCGTTATGGCTATAACAACGATTCTGGCAAGGTATTTTTCTTTAATGAATTAAAGGAATCCCTGATTACGCCCACGGCGCATTTTGACCTGCTGTTGACCCCACTTTCCGACCGCGAGATGAAAAGAATTGTCTGTTTGGGCATAGAATTCCAAGCCCTGAATAAGGAGTTAACCGAACAGTTAGAATGCCAGAAAGCGACCCGTAACGGTGAACTGGGACTGTTAATCAACCACATTTATCCGGAATCGCCCGCCGAAAAATCCGGTCTCAAAATCGGCGATATCTTGCTCAAAATCCAGGAAGAAGGCAAGGACGACCCGATTGAGTTAAAAGGCAGCAATAACCCCAACCCCTATGATTACATCTCACGATACGGCGGCGATAATGAAGGCGATTTTGATATCGGCAATTATGGCATCTCGCCCTGGCCCAGCCGTAATAACTATTTCGCCCAAATTCTTACCCGCATCGGCGCCGGCAAGAAAATCACGCTCACCTACTTACGGGATAACCAGGAACTAAAACAGGATTTTGTCCTGGAAAAAGCGCCCTATGACTTTGACAGCGCCGATAAATATAAAGACGAAACCATCGGCATTACCATTAAAGACCTTACCTACGAAGTCAAACACCACCTCCGCCTCACGCCTGACTATAAAGCCGTGATTATCGGCAAGGTGGAAGAAGGCAGCAAAGCGGCTATCGGTAAACTCAGGTCATTTGAACTGCTTAACAAAATCAATGAACAGCCGATCGGCTCAGTGGAAGAGTACAAAAAATTAATGGAAAAACTCATCAAAGAAGATAAACAGACCAAGCTCAGATTCACCATTGAACGCAAGGGTAAGAGCCGTTTCGTGGATATTGAACTGGAAAAGGCCAAAGAACCGCCTAAAGAAGACATTAAAGAGGAAAATAAACCAGGCGATGATAACCAGGAACCGCCCAAAGAAGACATTAAAAAGGAAAATAAACCAGGCGATGATAACCAGGAACCGCCTCAGGAAGATGATTCCAATAATCATCCAGATAATGAAGAGAATAATGTGCCAGAACATCAATAAAAGGAGGTTTTATGACAAAGAAATATGTATTGCTAACGTGCCTGGTTTTAGTCGCCGGCCTCTCCATTATCAGCTATATCTTCAGCGCCATTCCGGATAAAGAATGGAAAGACGCCCAGGCGGCATTCCAGACCGATTACGCAAAAGCCAAGACTCCGGCTGAACGGGCTATTGCCATCCGTAAATTAGCCGAGGCTGACCATCCGGACGTCGTAAAAATCATGGTTACCACCATCCTACCCAGGGAACTAAAAGATAATGAACTCCTCAACGTTGATATCGTCGCCTCGTCCCTTTCTAAATTAAGCGATCCGGCGGCCATAAATGAATTAACTGCGGCCACTAAAAAAGCCAGCCCGCCCGAAAAAATAATACTGATACAGTCCCTCGGCAAGATATCAGACGAAGGCGCCAAAAGCCTCCTCCTGGAACTTCTCAAACATAACGACAACCTGATTAAGGTTGCGGCGATTGATGCGCTGGCTGACTCCTCACCTCTTCAGGCATTAGATGTAATTACCGGATGCCTCGAATCCAAATCCTGGGAGGTAAAGGTCAGTGCTATAAGCTATCTGGCTAAAATCAAAGATGACGAAACCAAACAGAAAGCCCTTAATGCGCTCAGGCCACGGCTCAATAAAGAAACCGGCCGACTTAGAAACGATATATCCGAAGCCATCAACCATCTTATGGTCCAGACCGAACCGGCCAACGATAAAATGGGCGGCACCTTCTCCTTCTTTGATATCCCTTTGGAAGGCGACGTGGTCTTTGTGATTGACACCAGTGCATCAATGGAAGGCAAGAATAAGGAGGGCAAGAACCGATGGGATAAACTGGTGGAACAGTTCACCCAGTCATTAGAAGTGATGGCCAAGGCGAAACCGCCCGTAAAATTCAATGTCGTCGCCTATGCCGAAAAAATCGGTAAATTCAAGGACGGACTGGTTGATGCCGCCCAAAATAAAGATGCGGCCCTTAAATGGCTTGACAGTGTCAAACCTGGCGGAATGATGACACCGGGTAAACTAGGCGGATATACCAATATTTACGACGCGGTTGAAATGGCCCTGGTCGGCCAATCCACCGCAGCCCAGGGACAAAAAATAGTCATCACCAGCGGCGTGCCCAGTCCCTACACCATCTGCCTGATGACCGACGGCAAGGCCAACCGGGGTAAATACAAGGAATCGGATGATATCCTGGCGGCGCTTCGTATCCTCAACCAAACTAGGAAAATACGCATCAACACCATCGCCCTGGACTTTGGCGTATCTGAAACAGGCCCAATGTATGCGGTCGATGCGGAATTGATGGAACGCATTGCCAACGAACATTACGGCACCTGCGTGAAATTCTGATTTCAATAGTCCTATTTCGCCACGAAGACACTAAGGCACTAAAACTTTGTGTCTTGGTGCCTTTGTGGCTAATTCCACCTCCTGATTTACTTGCCTTATAATAAATAAGATATTATAGTTCTGGCGTGAAAATACTGCATCTGTACAGCGACTGGAAATGGACCGGGCCAAGCGAGCCGGTGCTCAATCTATGTTCCGGACTCAAGAAGCAAGGACTGGAAATCCATCTGGCCTGTTTAGAAAGCAAGTCGGCCGACAATTCAGGCCGAACTCTGCCGGACAAGGCCAAGGACGCCGGCATTCCCCTATTGACACTGGCTACTCCGCCTAAATATCTGTCTATATTTTATCTCAAGCCCCACATCAACACGTTGGCTAAATATATAGAAGCAAACCACAACTTTGATATCATCCACTGCCATAGCGCCCTGGACCATTATTACGCCTCAAAACTCAAGAAGATATTCCCGTCTGTCAAGATTATCCGCACCAACCACAAGGGCTATCCACTGAAATTATCCTGGACCAATAAATCATTGATGGCCAATGCGCTGGACGGCTATATTAGCCTCTCGGACAAACTGGCCCAGACCGACCAGAATAATTTCAGTTTAGCGCCTGAAAAGATAACCGCTATTCCCAGCGGCATCGATACTTCTATATTTACCAGTAAAATCCAACCAATGAGCCTGCCTAACATCAACCCAAACGATATTGTCATCGGCATCGTGGCCCGGGTCCAGCGCCATCGCAGATTCCATATTATACTGGAGGCAATGCAATCGGTTATAAAAGAAATGCCTAATGTGAAATTGGTCATCGTCGGCAGAGGCACTCATTATAACGAATTGGTCACTGAACCGGTCAAACGGATGGGATTAGGGAATAATGTCATCCAGGCCGGCTACCGAACCGGCGACTATCTCGACATACTCAATATATTTGACTTAGGGCTGTTCCTGGTGCCGGGTTCAGACGGCTCCTGCCGGGCGGCTCTCGAGCTAATGGCATCCGGTAAACCGCTCATCGTGGCCAATCGGGGCATCCTGCCGGAAATTGTGTACAATGACCAAAACGGGTTGGTGATTGACGACACGGCTGACAATCTGGCACAGGCCATACTGAAACTGGCCAGGGACAAATCGCTCCGAGAACGATTCTCTGTTTCGGCCCGGCAAAAGATAGCCCGGCAATTCACCCTGGAACGCACCGTCAAACTCACGCAAGAGATGTATATCAAAACATAAGTAAATAAGTTGATAAGTCATGCCATAGGCAGATCCGCCTTCGGCTGGAGAATTTACTTATCAACCTATCAACTTATTAACTATTTCGCCCATTCCTATTCCGCCGGCCGCCTGGCTCCGATTTCCACATTCCAGAGTTTGGCTTCAGATGCGGTTTGCAATACTGCAGCCATAAACCTGTACGGCGCTCCGCCATCCGGCCTAATCATCAGCGGACGGTCCTTATCCCGATTATATTCCACCGCCAGAATGGTCTTCAACTGCGCCGGGGTTAATTCCTGGCCGTTGACCTTTATCTTCCAGTGCGCATCGCTGTTACACGTCCTGATTAATCTCTCATGTTCATATGCTAACTGAGTGCAGGTCTCACCGCTTGGGGGTTCATGCGAGATATTCACCATCACCCTATCAGGATCAGGATGGTCATCCTCTGTGGCCGTATCAGCCACCGAAAGCATCAGCGCCTCAAGTTTCAGGTTGGCAAAATCCGTGGCCAGCATCAGGAAAACAATCAACTGGAACACTATGTCAATCATCGGGGTCATATTCATTCCGGTGCCCTCAATCAAATTAGCTCTTTTTATTCTCATATAATACCCACCTTTCTTTACTTACCCCCTCCCTTGATGGGAGGGGATTAAGGAGAGGGTGTTTCCCCTCACCCTACCCTCTCCCACAAGGGGAGAGGGAATATTATAAGGTTCTTTAGAATTCCTTTCGTGTCCCTGCCCAGTTAGAAGCGTTCAATAATAAGGTATAAACTCATTCATAATATTACCCCTCCAGTTATGTTCGCTTCTAACGGGGTGAATGCCTTAGTGGCTATCTTCTCCTTCTATTTCTTCACCACCTTAGACGCCCTGGGCTTATACTTTCCCAGTTCCTCCAGGAAATTCACCAGCAGGTTCTGCAAGGCGAATTCGCTCACCTTTGACCGCTGATGCCCAAAATGGCTCATGACATGCAATACCCGTCCGCCCGGCAAGTAGGTCATACCCTTGCCGCCGGTCATTTGGATAGATGGGTCCACCACCCGGAAGGTTACGGCTACCGCGCCTTCGTCTTTATACAGCTTGGCCATCTGCGGACTGGTTATCAGCACGACCACATCCGATTGGCTGTTGATTTTAATATTCGGGCTTTGGTTATCTATCTGCCATTCAGAATCCATGGACAATTCGCCCGGCTTAACTGACTTGGTCTCTCCGGATGGTTGTCCCGGCATTGACACGGCTGGCGGCTGAGCCATGGGCGGCGCCTCAAAAACATATTTCAGATAAGGATGCAATACGGCCGCCGGTTCGGGCAATATCCGGACCGTCATCTCATCCACAAATGTGCTTTTGGATATCGTCTTAGGAAATGCCCGCTCGATGATTTCCATGATATTCAGGTCTTCGGTAAAGAGATACCCGCCGGTTTCCACGAAACGCCGTATTTTCTTGATGGTCTTCTCGCTTAATTCAGTCTTGTGATTAATGTGATTAACCGTGCCCGGGCATTCCTTGGTCCTGATTACCTGGCCTTCTTTATTGCTGGGCGGCATTTTGAGATGCTCCGGATTACAGCAATGGTCCATAAAGAAATTACAGTTAAATACCAATGCCCACTTGTCATCCAGCGAATACGATTCCTTATCCAGCTCGGACTTGCCAATCAGTGTAAAAGGGATATTCAGGGCGGCCAGGATATCCTGAATCTTATCGTAATTGCCGTCAAACCCCTTACCGCCGGCTTTTTTGATATTCGCATCGCATTCGTCATTGCGCACCACGATGACCTTGTCCTTTTCCAATGACTGGGCCGCGGTCATCGGGCGGTACTTGTCAACATTACCATCGCCGCTGAGCGCCTTCTTCTTCACGATAATCTCAGCCGCGGGCTTGTCCTTCACCTTCCCCCACCACTCAACCCAAAGCGTGTAATTGGTATGGAACTTATCAGGCGCGCGGGTCAGGTCATTCAGCGAGGCGTAGATGTATTCCAGCAGTTCCTGCCTGGACCTGTCCTTCTCATCTATGGTCTTAAGGAGATTAATCAGCGCCTCGGCCGATTCCTTAATCCGGATATTGGCGAACTGGCGCAGGCACTCCAGTTTCATTTCGTAGGTCCCCTTGTCCACGATAGCGCTGAGCAGGGGAATCATCTCCAACGACTGGTTGCTCCGCATGGCCGACAGGAGCGCCCGGCCCAAATCCTTGTCCTTATACTTGATGATGAAACTGGTTATCTTGGGAATGACCGCGCGGTTGGCCAGTCGGCCGATACCTTCCAGGATGGCCCAAAGCATCTCGGTGCTCTCCGCTACGCCGTCCAGGGCCACCGCGGCATTAGACAGTGAATTAAATGCGGCCTCGTCATTCTGCCTGACCAATTCATCAACCGCCTTCTTGACAATCTTGATATCATTCTTCTGGATGCCGGCCTGCAGGTCCTGTGACGGCGTGGCGGCCATGGCCGTATCCCCTGAAACAAGACCAAGAATGGCTCCGATGACGATAATTATCACTAATCTGCGCATCATAAGAACCCCCTTTCTGACTAGCGGGGAAATGGCAAAAGGCCATTAAATCTGCCATTTCTCCTCCATATATATGAATGTTTGAGACCCCCGAAAAACTGCAAGCGCATTGTATTTTCTTAGAGTCAGTTTGATGGCGCCTTTGGCGCCAGAATTACTGACTCTTAGACCCGCCTCAGGCGGGTTACATTTGCCTTAAGCAAATAGATTAATCCGTTTAATCCGCTTAATCCGCTTACAAAAATTATTTACACTATTTTTCAGAAACTACTTGACATTTCCCGGCTGAGGTGTATATTTATAGTGGAAGTCAGTAAATGATAGTAATAGACTAATTAGGAGGATTTGGCTATGGAACAAAGACCTATATCAAAGTTGGCTGTGATGAGTCTTTTATTGCCCTGCTAGTAACTGAGTTATACGACATAGACTGCCTACGCTTCCTCAGTCCATATATTATCATTCCGGCATTTTCGATTATTTCTATTATTGCACTAATTATCAGTTTACGCGCAATGAAATCAGTCACTCAAACTGCCATAAGAGGAAAATCATTGGCAGTGGTTGGACTCACTTTAAGTATTTCTTCAGTTATATTATACAGCTGGGCATGGATTATTCAAGCGCTCGGCAGCTTCAATTATTACATGGAACACAATTCTATAATGCAATATTCTCTTAATTTCTTCCTCCTAAGCCTTATCGGAGCCCTAACTTCTTTCTTTGCAGGCAACCGTGAATTACGCGATAGAATTATACTGGCAGTTACAGTGATACTAACAATAGTCTTTATCCTAACGCCACAATACCTTTAAGGAGAAGATGACTTATGGAAGAAAAGCCTATCTCAAAATTAGCAAGGACGAGTTTGATATTAGGTGTTTTCCCATTGCTCATAACAAATATCACCGGAATTGTTTTAGCCATAATAGCTCTAAAAAGGATTAAACTATATGGGTTAAGAGGTAAAGCTATGGCTATAACTGGAATCATATCAAACATAATTATATCCCTATTGCTTGTTTTATCTTTTAGTACCCCAAGGAATACTTACCATGGGATGGCCGGACGAGAAACAAAAGCCGTTCAAACACTACGACAACTAGTCAAGGCAGAAAAAATATGGAAACAAAATGACTATGACAGGAACGGCATCAATGACTACTGGACCTATGATGTCTCCTGCTTCTATCGCCTGCATTACAAAGACGACACCTCATTACTGCCTGTAGAAATCGCCCGTGCCGATGCCCGCAAAGCACCTTTTGACTTTCCAACCGAGATTGAATTAATGGAAGAATATAGCTGGAGCTCTGGGGGTTATTATGGATACCTTTTCCAATCTATGATGACTGATGAGAACGGTATTCCATACAACCAAAACCCTGTCGGGACCAATAAGACATTAGCAACAAACACCCATAAATTCGCCTTTATGGCCTATCCCGATGCTTATGCTATCAGCGGAATCAACACCTTTATCATTAATGAAAAAGGCACTATCTACGCCAACGATACCGGAAGCGATGCCAATAAGATTATCCTAACCTGGCCCGGCAAAGACCCTACCACAGTCACAGGACCTGTCGGCAGGTTGTGGCGCGTAGCAGATTAAAAGGGAGTATTTTATGGAACAGAGACCAATATCTAAATTGGCTGTAGCGAGTTTGATATTATCACTAATGCCCATCATTCCTATTACAAGCATCATTATTAGTCAAGAATCAAATATAAACTTCGAGCGTTTCCTTGGCCATTACCTTAGTATAATATTAATCATAATCTTATCGGCGCTGATTATTAGCCCGATACCTGGTTTCATCCTAGGCATAATTGCGTCTAGGCAGATTAAACGCCATAATTTAAAAGGAAAAATAAGCGCTGAGCTCGGGATTATATTAAGTATTGTTGTAGGTCTTATTACATTGATTGTTATCCCCAACATAACAGGACACAGAGGAGGATGCGGTAATGAAAATTCAGCTACTTCCGCATTAAAATTACTGGCAAGTTCAGAAAACACCTGGGCACAACAGGATTGCGACGGAAACGATATCAAGGATTATTGGACATACGACGTCTCGTGTTTACATAGAACATATCGCTGGGATAATGCTACAAAGGTTGCCTTTATTCCCATAGATATGGCAAGAGCAGATAGCAACCCTATCACATTAAGCCAATCAATAAAAACATTTGGGATATCACCTCAAATAGAAAATTGGGCAACCATTCCTATTGCTCCTAAATCAGGCTATTGGTTTCAGGCAATGATAGCAGATGAGAAGGGTATGTCCTATAATCAAAACACTGTCGGCACAACTGAAATACCGGCGACTAATAACAGCAAGTTTGCCTTTGTTGCTTATCCGGATGTATACGGTATAAGCGGCATTCGTACTTTTATCGTTAATGAAGAAGGTGATATCTATGCTAGAGATATGAAAAGTGATAAGAATAAAATTATTCTACAATGGCCTAACGCTATTGAAATAGCGAAATGGAGAATTGCATATTAATCCGTTTATTTAAGAAAGTGAGGTGCTTATGGCTGAGAAGCTAAAGACCCCGACCCTGGAGCCGCAGACCGGCAAGGACTGGTATTCCATCCGCGAGGCCTGCGAATACCTGGATGTCAGCGAACAGACCGTGTTCCGCTGGATGAAGGACGGCAAACTGACCTATTTCAAGGTGGGCGATTCCACCCGGTTCCGTAAGGAAGACCTGGACCTGATGGTCACCAAGTTCACCGGCGAAAAGGAGGCCGAGAAATACGGCGCCAAGTGCGTCTCCTGCGGGCATTCGGTCCTGATTCCCGGCCGGATGGCCGGCACCGGCAAGGTCTATTTCAAGCCCTATAAGACCAAGTTCTTCACCCTGCTGGAGAGTTCGGTTAATATTGAAGCCAAGACCTGCCCCAAGTGCGGATTTGTCCAGGTCTTTGCCGATACCGATAAACTGAATAAACTGATTAAAACAAAGAAAGAGTAACGAAACCACAGATTACGCAGATTACACAGATTTGTGGTCAGGAAAGGATTGATTATATGGAAAACGAAATAAAACAGCCGTCAGAAACCAAAGGCAATGTGCTTGTCAACCTGTTTATCAGGAACAATATCTTTTACCTCCTGAGCGCCCTGCTCATGGTCATCGGATGCTATCTGGTCCTGGCGCCGTTCCAGCAGGTCACCAGGAGCATCTCAGACCTGCTCATCTATTTCTTCGTGGTCAACTTCTACGAAGCCATTCTCATCGTTACAGCCATCTATGTCATCGTCAAGAAAAACGTGGTGCGCGACGGCGCTATCCTGCTGGTTATCGAGGGATTCTTCCTGGCTGACGCCACACTGATAAACTCGGTCTATTATTTCTACAATATCTGGTTCGGCCTGATTATCAATGCAATTATCCTTGTCTTAGCCCTGGTAAAAATAACCTTCATCGTCAGCTATCTGCAATTATCATTATCAAAGGCATTCTACAGATTTATCGCTCTGGGCTTGACCTACTTGTATCTCTTCACCGCCATTGGCATCCTGGGAATACAAAAGGGATTTGTCGGTTCCGCCATGCTCTTCGTCATCTGGTCCGTGGCTGGCTTGATTCCGGTGGCATTAATCGGCTTAGCCAGAAAAGCAGACGGTGAATCAGAATCATTTACTGATTTCCGTAAGAAGGCGCAGGCGATTTTCTCATTGGCGCTCATCGGCCTGCTGATAGTCCATATCGCCACAGTCAATTGGATACTCAGCGCCCCGTTTTATCTGTGCTATCTGGCCACATTCTTCATCTCCCTTGCAGTCATCATTCCGGAACTCAGTCCGCGCCGGAAGGCCGAGCGGAGATTCCATTGGCTCCAGTATGCCCTGCCCATCGCCGCCATCCTGATTACCCTTGATTTCCCGAATGAACTGGTATTCAAGGCATCGAGCTATTTCCCCATCACCCTTTCGCCCCTGAGATTATCGCTGGTCCTGATAGCACTGTCGTTTGGCTATTTCTATCTACTCTATCAAAGGTGGTCGTTTATCCTTTACAGCGGAATGATGCTTCTATTTGCATCCTTTGGTTATGAAGTAGGCGTGATTGCCGAGCGGGTCGCCGATATTGCCAGATGGATTTGGCGGCGGATGCCTGAAACCAGGAAGGACTGGGGCATCCTGAGCATTATCTCAGCGCTGGTATTATTCGCTTGCGGATTCCTGGTCAGTTTAAGGAAAGCCAAACTGGTGTCACTGGGTAGGAAAGAATAATTGTCCGCCAGAGGCGGATCCGCCTAAGGCATGACAACCACAGATTACACAGATGGCACAGATTATATGGAATATATGCATCCATTTTTAAGAATATTAAGATTAACATTAGCTGGTATTCTCTCTGCATTAACAATTTGTTTTATTATATTATTCCTAAGTCCACCTCTACCGTTTTATGACCGTATGTGCGGGAACAGTTATAATGACCCGAGTTGCTTAGTAATAGCCATATTATTATGGGTGCTAAGAAGATTTATTACTGGAAGATGGATTTAGTATCATTTTAATCTGAGAAATCCGTGTAATCTGTGGTTGCATTCTCAGTAATTAAAATTATATGGACTGGACTTATCTGCTGTTATTGATATTGCTCTCCCTGGCCGGGTTTTATGCGGGCTGGCGCTATGTCGGACGAATGACCAGCCGCTGGTGGATAGTCATTGCCCTGGCCTGCCTTGGCGTCATCATGGCCTTCGCAATCTTCAGGTTCTACCCGGCGTGGGAATACCATCTGATTCCGTCTTTCCTGGGCGATTTAGTGCTGGTAGTCCGCTGGGCGCCTTTTCTGATGCTCTTCTTCGGTATTGCCGCCAAAAAGGTAACCAGCCAATTCCTACCCATAGAACTAGCCATACTAGCCCTGTTATTCTTTAGCTATGGCATACTGCGGGTAAGTTGGATTTATATGGGTAACCGGGTTGACCAAAAGGAATTCAGAATCAGCGATGAAAGCGTCTGCGTCCAGAGCACCGGCTATACCTGCGCCCCGGCCTGCGCTGTAACACTGCTGAAACACTTTGGCATTGCCAGCACTGAAAAGGAAATGGCGGACCTGTCGCGCACCGGATTTGGCGGCACTGAAATAGTCCCCCAAGTCAGGGCGATTGCCAGAAAGGCCAAAGAAAAAGGACTAAAGGTTGATATCATCACAACTGATTGGGATGGACTAAAACAGTTCCCCACGCCGTTTATCGTTGATGTTAAATGGAGTCCAGGGATTGACCACGTACTGGTGGTATTCAAGGTAGAAGCAGACAGCATCAGCATTGCCGACCCCTTGAGCGGTAAGATTAACGACTGGGATAAAGAAAGGTTCCTTAATGACTGGCGTGGCTCGGCGATAATAATAAAATAGCCGGTTTTTAACCCATTTTAGGCCAAAAAGTGTCATTTTTGGGCTTCTTCCACCATAATTAACTCTCAATGTGTCCATTGAAACTCTCTAGATGTCCCTTGAAACTTTCTAGATGTCCCTTGAAACTCTCTAGATGTCCCTTGAAACTCTCCAGATGTCTCTGGAAACTCTCCAGATGTCTCTGGAAACTCTCCAGATGTCTCTGGAAACTCTCCAGATGTCTCTGGAAACTCTCCAGATGTCTCTGGAAACTCTTAAGATGTCCCTGGAAACTCTCTAGATGCACCCAGAAACTCTAAAGAAGTCCCCAAAACTCATTAAACACCTATTTTACTCCATATTCGGGTCGTCAAACAGCCATTTTTGACCATTTTTTGTCATAGGGGGGTATACCCCCCGGGGGGTATATCCCTACTACTGGGGTAGTATATCCCTACTCTACGGGTAGTATATCCCTCATCTACGGGCAGTATATCCCTCATCTACGAGTAGTATATCCCTCATCTACGGGCAGTATATCCCTCATCTACAGGCAGTATATCCCTCATCTACAGGCAGTATATCCCTACTCTACGGGTAGTATATCCCTCATCTACGGGCAGTATATCCCCTATCTACGAGTAGTATATCACTACTCTAATGGTAGTATATCCCCTATCTACGAGTAGTATATCACTACTCTAATGGTAGTATATCCCTTATCTACGAGTAGTATATCACTACTCTAATGGTAGTATATCCCTTATCTACGAGTAGTATATCACTACTCTAAGGGTAGTATATCCCTTATCTAAAGGCAGTATATCCCTACTTGGCATCTGGTAAATAGGTATAGTAAGGATTATACTACTGGAATTCATTCCTATTTTCTTGGATTCCTTATGGAAATTATTTTATCATTATCCATATGTCTGATAAATCTACCTCAAAGCTTCATCACTCCTCTTTTATCGTAGACGGGCATGCGGACACTTTCTGGCGCATGGCCATGAAGGCCAATCCCCCGGCCCGCCCGGGCACGGCCAAGTATAAATATTTCCGGAATACCCCGGATTTCTTTACCGGCATCCCGCCCACCAAGCCCGGCCAGATGGCCCGCTCACATACGGATTTCCAGCGCCTTAAAATGGGCGGCACCAGCCTCCAGTTTATGGCTGCCTATACACCGCCTTCATACACCGGGCTTGAAGCCACCACTTATGCCCTGCGCATGGTTTTTGAGATACTCCACGGTGTCCGCTCCTCTACTGTCCTTGCGAGCGAAGCGCGGCAATCTAATAAACTGAGATTGCTTCGGTCGTCCCGCGGTGACTCCCTCGCAATGACACCAAGACAAACAACGCCAATAGAACCTATCACATTAGTCAAATCCGCCGATGACCTGACTGACTTAGTCCGGCGCGATGGCATGGGATTCCTTATTAATATAGAAGGCGGTAATCCGCTCAATAAAGATATCGGCATGATCAAGGTGTTCTACGACCTGGGTGTCCGGTCCCTGGGCCTGACCCACAGCGTGCGCAATGACCTGGGTGACGGCATCCATGTCAAGAACCCCAAAGGCCTGACCCCCTTCGGCAAATCCGTGGTCAAAGAACTCAACCGGCTGAATATGCTCATAGACGTGGCGCATCTGGCCAAGCCCGGATTCAATGACGTGGCCCGGATTGCCCAAGGCCCCATCATCTCATCCCATACCGGCATCAGACGGCTGCGCGATATCACCCGGAATCTCGATGACGAACAGATAAAAGAGATTGCCCGGCGCAAGGGCGTCATCGGTATTATGTATCTGCCGGAATTCATCATCGGCGGCACTTTGAGTTACCAAGAGATAGCCAAGCAAAAGCTCATCTGCCGGCCCAGGGATGTGGTGGACCATATCGCCTATGTGGCGGATAAGTTCGGGGTGGATTATGTGGGCTTAGGCTCGGATTGGGACGGCTATAACGGCGTCACGCACGGACTGGAGGACTGCTCCTATCTGCCTAATCTAACGGTTGAATTAGTCCGACGGGGATTTAACCAAGCGGAGATAAGGAAAATCCTGGGCGGCAATTTCGTGCGGGTGATTAAACAGGTGCTACGGTAACCACAGATTACACAGATATACACAGATTAAACTATGTCAGAGATAAAGAAGAAATTATCTTCGCCTGCCGCTTGGAGTTTTCTTGTTGGGTTATATGGTCTATGTGGTATTTCGGGTGAACTATGGGTCTACTTTCATGGGGCAATAAAAAGAGTTCCTGACGAGCCAAACATTTTAGCAATTATAGCATTATCATTAATTTCTCTCTTAGCTATAATATTAGGTTTACGCGGTATCCGCCAGATTAAAGAGAATCAAGCACTCTCAGGTAAGGTCTTGGCAAAATTAGGTATCATATTAGGAATATCAACAACATTAATTGGATGGAGCGGATATGGGATACACTTTTTAGTGAAATATTTAGCGCGGTAATATTAAATATATAGATACAAGAATTCGCTCTTGTTTTCTTGGATTCCTTATAAAATATTTCTTTGTGGTCGGAGTTTACACTGAGTGTAACGAATGTGTGCTCTTTGTGGTGAAAGGAATTTGATTTTATGATTACAAGTCTCACCCCTAAATACGAAGTTGAGCAGCGTATAGATATCAAGGTCCGGATGCGCGACGGCACCAAGCTTTCCACTGACCTGTATATTCCCAAGGGCAAGGGCCCCTGGCCGGTGATTCTATGCCGGACGCCTTACGGCAATCACGACCAGACGCGCCTGGCTATGAAGATTTGGATGGCCCAAAGAGGTTTCGCCTTTGCTTTCCAGGACTGCCGGGGCCGGCACGACAGCGCCGGACACTGGGAACCGTTCCGGACCGAACGGGCTGACGGATACGATACCATTGCCTGGCTGGCCAAGCAGGATTTCTGCAACGGTAATATCGGGATGATGGGCGGGAGTTACGAGGGCTATACCACCTGGATGGCCGCGACCAGTTTCCATCCCAAGCTCAAGGCCATTGTGCCTATCGTGGCACTGCCTGACCCGGTCATCAATGTGCCCTACCAAAACGGCACATTCTTCTGGAATATGATTGTCTGGGGACTACTGATATTCGGCAAGACCAACCAGAACCTGGCTAATGTCAACTGGAGCAAGTTATTCACCTACCTGCCTTTGCGTAAGCTGGATGAGGCGGTCGGAATAAAGAGCCAGACCTGGCAGAACTGGATGGACCATCCGTGCTTTGATAAATGGTGGAAGGACGTCAGCTATATGCATCTCTGGAATAAGGTTAATATCCCGGCCCTGCATATCTGCGGATGGTATGACGACGACGGCATTTCGACCTATAAGAATTTTCCGGGTATGAGACAGCACGCCCGGACGCCCAAGGCCAGGGACGGACAGGAACTGCTCATCGGCTGTTGGGCGCATAAGGTCAATGTTTCCTCCAAGGTGGGCGAGATTGATTTCGGGCCCCAGGCATTGATTGATATGAATTCGCTTATCCTGAAATTCTTCGCCCGGCACTTAGCCGGTGAAAGACATGACAAGAAATCACAACCCCGGTGCCGGATATTTATTATGGGCGAGAACAAGTGGCGCGGGGTAAGTGACTGGCCCATTCCCAAGGCCAAAACCACTAAGTTCTATCTGCACAGCAACGGCAGCGCCAATTCGCTCTATGGCGATGGCGTGTTGGGCGATAAGGCTCCAGCGACAAGCGAAAGACCGGACCGGTATGTTTACGACCCTAAAGACCCAACACCATATGTAACCGACCCGGTCAGTTTACAATTAGGCGAGGCCACTGACCAGCAGGCGATTGAACGCCGGATGGATGTGCTGGTCTATTCCACTCCCCCGCTCAAGGCCGATACGATTATCTGCGGCCGGGTATTTGCCGAACTCTATATTTCCACGGATGTCAAGGGCACGGACTTCACCGGCAAGCTGGTGGATGTCTGGCCCAATGGCCGGGCCATCCAGTTGAGTGACGGCATCCAGCGGGCCGAGTTCCGGAATTCACTGGCCAAGGCCGAATGGCTCAATGTGGGTCAGGTTTACAAGGTAACCATAGATATGTGGGCCACCGGAATGCGATTCCTCAAAGGGCATCAGATACGCTTGGAGATTAGCAGCAGTGCCGTGCCCAAGTTCTCTCCGCACCTTAATACAGATACGGACCAGGCCGATGAGACCAAGGGCCGGATAGCCCATCAGGTGGTGCATCACAGCGCGGACTATCCCAGCGCGCTGATTGTGGATGTGGTGCCGGAAAAGGCGTTGGGACCGGAGATTAAACCGTAAAAATGCGTACACAGATTTCGCAGATTCGGCGGATTAAACGGAAGAATTTATCCAATACGCTTAAATACTGTAAGAAATAAAAATATGGAATTGAATAAAGATAATCTTGTAGAAAGAATGATAACTTTAATACCCGAGACGACTCCTTTGTATAAGAAAGAAATAGAATGGTGGGGAAATGAAATACCTGGATTGCATAATATTCTTGGTAATGTCTTGAATCCATACATACTAAGTATGTTTGAACGTGAGAATAAACAATCAAACCATAAAGAAGACAATTCATCCGGAAACGCAAAAGAACAAGAATCATCAACAAAACCATCTATTAGTAATCCAAGGCTAAAACAAATCATGGATGAACTGTATAGACCAGGATGTAAAATCGGATCAGGTAGTCTGGCTGATATAATTAGATACGAACTAAATGGCAAACAACCCACAAAAGATAAGTTTCGGTATCAAAATGAAGACAGTAAAATCCGAAAAGATGTAATAATAATTGTACGGCCTCAAAACCAACAAATACTAAAACGAATCTTTGTATTATTGGACGAAATGGCGTTAAGCAACGATACAGACGTAGTAAATGTTTTAAATGTAACAGTTTTGGAAAGACTTGGAGATGACCCCAATATTCTAAAGGAAGCATTTAAATATATGAGCCCAAAACTGCAAAATATGTCTGATGAAATGGAAGAATATCTGGGCAGAAAATAGAAATTACTTTATTATTTTCAAGCCGATTTAACGGATTTATTTATCAGCTCAATCTGTAAAATCAGCTAAATCAGCTTACTCCTAAATTGATATTTATGAAACTAACTGATTCTGAAAAGAAGATGCGCTCCGGCGCACAGGGCAAGGTGATTGCCGAGGCCATGGATTATCTCATCCAATTCGGCGAGGCCTTTAATGCCGAACGGCTGGTCGATATCAACTACTGCCACTATCCGGCTGAGATGGGTATCTATGACGGCGATATCGATGATTTGGTAAAATATGCAGCCCGAGGCGCCCGGGTTCGCGTGCCCACTACCACCTCCACCCTCTGCGCTGATTTGGAAAGGCCAACCATTACCGGAATACCCAAGAAGCTGGCAGATATCCAAGCCCGGGTTGAACCAGCCCACAGGGCTATGGGGATTCTTGAAACCTATACCTGCACGCCGCAACTCCTGGGATTCGTCCCGCCCTTCGGGAGTTACATTGCTTCAGTGGAAAGCAGCGCGATTATTTATTTTAATTCGGTCCTGGGCGCCCGGACCAACCGGGGCGGACTGTTCACCAGATTCTCAGCCGTGACCGGCAAATACCCGCTCATGGGTTACCTGCTGCCTGAGAACCGCTTTGGCACCCATCTGTTTAAAGTAAATATCCCGGCTAAGCGCCTGCAGACCTATGATGCTTGGTGCGCCTTGGGATTTATCATCGGCAAGATTGTCGGCAGTGAAGTGCCGGTTATTCAATTGCGGAATGCTGATTTCGGAATGCGGATTTTACAGAGAACGGATTGGATAATCGGATTAGGCGCGGCTTTGGCCACCTCAGGTTCGGTCACCCTGTTCCATATCCCGGGCGTGACGCCTGAAGCCCGGACTGTGAAAGAAGCATTCCGGAACGGTAAAATCCCCAGCCCGGTCTATGAGATAAGAGAAAAGGATTTGGATGATGTCTATCATCAGGTAAATAATATCCCGTCCGGCGCGGAGATAGATTTCGTTACCCTGGGCTGCCCTCATTACAACCTGGCCCAGCTAAAATATGTGGCCGACAGATTAGCCGGTAAGAAGATTACCCGGAATCTCAGGTTCTGGATTTGCACCAACCGGATGACCCGCAAGCAGGCCGAGTATTCCGGATATGTCCGGACCATTGAAGCCAGCGGCGCTAAAGTTGTGGCTGATACCTGCCCGGTTGAGAGCCATATGCGCCAATCCACCTGCCGGGAATACGGCTTGGCTGTGCCTAATGTCAGTAATATGGTCACGGACAGCGTCAAGATGGTCCGTTATGTCAAGGACCTGATTGGCTGTAATACGGTTTTAACAAACACGGATAGATGTATTGAAAGTGCATTAAAAGGAAAACGGAAATAACTCAAGTAAATTTAAAGAAGAACACGAATTACACTAATAGGACGAATATCACGAATGTCATTGCGAGCGGAGCGAAGCAATCCCCATGAAATTACGGAGCCTGTTCCGAGCGAATGAGATTGCTTCGCCCCGTTGGGGCTCGCAATGACAAGCGAGGAATCCCGTTCCTCGTAATGACATTTTATTCGTGTGATTCGTTTTCATTCGTACGATTCGTGTTAAAGAATTTATGAATAAAATATACAAAGGCCGGAAGATAGTCCGTGGCATAGTCAAGGCACAGGCCATTGTCTGCCCGGACAGTTTCTCATTCCTGGGCGATGTGGATTTGGCCACCGGGGAAATAATCACACCGAGTAATCCCAATAAAGGCCAAAGGCTAAAAGGTAAGATACTGGTATTCAAGGAATCCAAGGGCTCATCCGGCGGCTGCGTGGTATTGAAAACATTAGTACAGAAAAAGGCGGCTCCGGCGGCTTTGGTCACGGTCAAGGCTCCGGATTATAATCTGACCGAAGGCACGATTCTCTTGAAAATACCCTTTGTAGCTGACTTCCATTCCAAAATACTCAAGGAACTCAAGACCGGACAATATCTGACCGTTGATGCGGATAAGGGAATAATTAAGAACACCCAAAAAGGATAAGCACAAACAAGTCAATAGGTTTAAGAGGAACACGAATGGGACGAATTAAGACGAATGACACGAATAATTCGTGCGATTCGCGTTCATTCGTGTGATTCGTGTTAGTATTTAATCCACGCAGGCAATCTTTATCCGAGCGTCTTGGTGTTATCTGTCTTTACCGGTTGCTTCTTGGGAAATATGGTTCCGATGGTCTGGTTGATAAAAAGAGCCATCAGGTTTAGGAACATCAGAGGCAGGATACAGACCACCGGCACCAGAATCAACTGGGACAGGAACCCGGTCTTAAGATACATCCAGACCCCGGCGCCGATTAATAAAACCGCTTCTATAATAACCACTATCAGGATGACCTTGGCATATTTGCTTTTACGAGATGCCTGGACAAGGGTAAACACCACGGCGGCAATCGCCACCAGCACAGCGATAAACGATAAGATTTGGACTAATAATTTAGGCACGTCTTATTCTTCATCTTCCACTTCCTCAACGGCTTTTTGGCCGCGAGGACGGGAACTCTTGCGTCCGTCAGCCGAGAGAATCTTCTTGCGCAGGCGGACGGACTTGGGCGTGACCTCAACCATCTCGTCATCGCGGATAAAGGTGATGGCCTTACCCAGGGTCATAGGCATAACCGGTTTGAGGATGATATTATCATCGCAGGTCGAGGAGCGCATATTGGTCAGTTTCTTGCCCTTGGCCGCATTGACATTCAGGTCGCCGTCCCGGCTGTATTCGCCGACAATCATGCCTTCATAGACCCGGTCGCCCGGCTTGACAAAGAGCGCTCCGCGCGCCTCGAGGTTCTCCAGAGCATACGGCGCGGCCGCGCCTTTGCGGTCAGCTACCAGCGAGCCGGTCAGCCGTGATTTGAACTCGCCCCGGAATTCCTCGTAGCCCTTGAGATAAGAACTCATGATGCCGGTGCCTCTGGTATCGGTCAGGAATTCGTTGCGGTATCCGATTAAACAGCGGGTCGGGATGGTAAACTCCAGCCGGACCCGGCCGGTGCCGTGATTGACCATATTAAGCATCTGGCCTTTGCGCTGTGATATCTTTTCGGTGACGGTACCGATATGGGTCTCGTCGCAATCAATGTAAAGATGTTCAATCGGCTCCACGGTCTGGCCGTCCTTCTTTTTGAATATCACCTGGGGCCGGCCAACGCTGACTTCATAGCCCTCACGCCGCATGGTTTCAAGCAAAATCTCCATCTGGAATTCACCCCGGCCTTTGACAATATAAGTATCCGAATCAGACGACGCTTCAAGTTGGATGCCTACGTTCATCAGGGTCTCCTTACGCAGGCGCTCCATTATTTTACGGGACTGGACAAAAGTGCCCTCTTCTCCGGCAAACGGCGAAGTGTTCATGGTGAAGGCCATGGACACGGTCGGCTCGTCCACATTGATGCGGGGCAATGCCTTGGGCACGCTTTCGTTGCAGATGGTATCGCCGATAGACACATTCTCAATACCGGCCAGAATAATGATATCGCCCGGATGAACCTCTTCGACCATTTCTATTGAGATTCCATTATAGACCTGAAGTTTAGTCACCCGAATAGGTATGGTTTTGCCGTCTTCTTTGATGCAGACCAGGTTGTCATTACAGCGGGCTGAGCCGTTGAATACCCGGCCGATGGCCAGCTGGCCGACATAATCTGAATAATCCAGGTCAGCCACCAGCATCTGGAACGGCTCAGATGGATGATAAGACGGCGCCGGAACACTATGAAGAATGGTATCAAACAGAATGGTCAAATCCTTGCCCGGCTCTTCCAAAGTCTTTTGGGCAATGCCATCGCGGCCAATTGCGTACAAGACCGGAAAATCCAGGTCTTTCTCATGCGCTTCCAGATCAATGAAGAGATTATAGATTTCATCCAGCACTTCTTTAGGCCGGGCATCCTTGCGGTCAATCTTGTTGATGACCACAACCATCTTGAGACCGGCTTCAAGGGACTTTCTCAAGACGAACCTGGTCTGGGGCAGCGGACCCTCGGCCGCGTCAACCAGGAGTATGGCGCCGTCCACCATGCTCAAACTGCGTTCCACCTCGCCGCCAAAATCAGCGTGGCCCGGGGTATCCAGGATATTGATACGCACATCTTTCCATAAGATGGAACAATTCTTGGCCGCGATGGTAATGCCCCGCTCTTTCTCCAGGTCCAGGTTATCCATGACCCGTTCGTCAACCTCCTGGTTCAGGCGAAATACCCCGCTCTGGCGCAGCATCAAATCCACCAGTGTGGTCTTGCCGTGGTCCACGTGGGCGATGATGGCGATGTTGCGAATCTTCTTATTATGCTCAATCTTCTTCATATATATAAATCACGGTACGCAAAGTTTACAATGATATCAATTCTGCGAAAGGATGGCAAGTAAATAATGGTTAATCCACAGTAATTTCCATTAATGCATCTTTGATGCGCTGGCGGAGCGTTTCTTTATCCTCACCCACCTGGGCAATTACCGGCTGTCCGTAGGTAACATTGACCCGGGCAAATGGCATTGGAATCATAAAACTATCCCAGGACTTGAACCTATGAAACCGGTTGGCACTCCAGGAAACCGGGATAATCGGGAATCCGGTTTTCTGGGCCAGGAATAATAATCCGTCCTGGACTTCATATTTTGGTCCGCGCGGACCGTCCGGCGTAATCACCGGCGAATAACCGGTTAAGGCTTTGCGCAGAAGATTAATCAATCCCTTAATCGCGCCCTTGGATGTCGAACCCCGGATAACCGAGGTGCCCAGCGATGACTCCAGTCGGGTCATTATCTCGCCGTCTTTACTGTAACTGGAAAATACCAGCAGTTTATGTCCGCGCGCCACATAGCGTATCTTCATAAAATAGGTCATGAAGAACATCCGATTGTGCCAGAAGACGAATATGGCGCTCCGGCTTTTATCCGGCACCAAATCGCGCGCCGGCTGGGCGTTAATCTCCCGGAATCTGCAGGTCCGGCATAAAGCGAACAGGATGGCCTTGCCCAATCTCCAATATAACGAAATCATAAACCCCATTCCCAGATAGGCACTCCCCCGAAAGCATTCGGTGGTCGTGAACTATCTTCCTTCGAACAGCCCAGCACATAAGTTATGTGCTGGGCTGGGTCATATCTAGCTTAAATATCTATCGCAGTCCAGCACTTAACGTCAGGGTTAAGTGCTGTCGGAATTCAATTTATTGAACTTCCGATATGATAAAATATCGTCCATTATATGCTAATATTTTCTTGACTTATTTTTCAAAGTTTCCCTATATACAACAATTAATATTAATGTATCCCGATGTTCATCGGGATAAGAGCCAGTAAGTCGCTACGGTCCTAACTGGCTCTAAGGAGCTTAATTATGCCAGATGAAAATACCGGAATTCCTTTAGATGCTTTGCAGGAAATGAAACCCGCCGAAACGCCGCAACCAGAACCGGAACCTGAACCTCAGGCAGAGCCATCAACAGATGAGGTCCAAGCACCGGCTCCAGCGCCGGCGCCAAAATCCGTCAAAACAGCGGCTCAGACCCCGGCCCAAAAAGCGCGATATTCCAAAGCCGACACTTCCAAAGGCGCCAGGCGAATGGTCTGGATGATATTAGTCCTGCTGCTTTTCGTGCTGCTCTTCGGCGCGTCAAACGTCTATCAGGCATTCTTCAATATCCCGTCCATGAAAAGCAAAATTGACCAGGCTAATGCGAAAATCAAAGAAGCAAGCAATATACTTTCTCAAGTAACCGAAGAAAAGAACTCTCTAATCTTAGAGCGGGATAAACTCATCAAAGCGAAAACCAAATTAGAAGGCGACCTGGATATCCGCGCCAAGGAAATCAAATCACTTAATGAGCAAAACGACACCATGACCAGGAAGAGAACCGAACTGGAAGGCGATATAGCCAAATTGATTGATGAAAAAGCCCTGGTGGAAGAAGACCTTAGCAAAGCGAATAAGGATTATAAAAAAGTGGAGGAGGATTTCAAGAAAGCGGTCGACAAAGCCCACGAATTGGAAAATACTATAGAAGAACTAAACAAAAAAGTAATCGCCATCCAGAAGCAGTATGACGATCTAAAATCAGGAACCGCCCTGCAGCGAAAGGCGGAGAATGCCAAGCGGCTGGAATGGGAAACGGAATACAAGGATAAATATACCCCAGCTGCATTAAAGGTAGTGGAACAATTCAACCAGCTGGCCAATGCCCTGAAAGAAGGGATGAATTACAAGACCTACCGTGATATGCTCAAGGAGCTGGAAGTGCCCTATGAAGAATTTAAGATGCCCCTGACCGAAATCTCATACAGCAACCCATCATTTAAATTGATTACCTCATCCTATAATAATTATAAGAATGTGTCGGAAAGATGGAAGAATATTGTTCAGGCCAATCCCGGAGACGAGAAATGGCGTGACAAGATATTCAAGCTGGAAAATCCCGTCACCACTAACCGGCCCTGGGCTAACCAGATTCAGGAATTATGGAGAGACGCGGTCTCTTCCATTGTGATGGCCGGATTGCTCATAGAAAACATGGAATCATTCCCCGATAAATGCATTGTCTGCAACGGCGCTGAAAATGTCACCTGTCTAACCTGCAATGGAAACGGCAAGTGCGTCTCCTGCGCCGCCACCGGCTATACCGATAAAAATGTCCCCTGCACTGTTTGTAACGCCTCGAGTAAGTGTCCGATTTGCCTCGGAATTGGATTACTTCCTTGTAAAATATGCATCCTAAAAAACATGGAACTGGAAAAGACGGTAAAATCACAAGCTAAACCGGAAACACCGCCGACTCAGGAAACACCGAAGGAAGATGCGCCCAAGACCACCGAACCGATTAAAGAGCAACCGCCGGAAACACCTACTGAAGAAACGCCCAAGGAAGAAGCTCCACCAGAGCATGAGGAGAATTAAATGATTGGCTTGAAGACCACAAAGGCGTGCGGTCAATAATGCTAACTTTCCGATAAGCTACACTTCGTGGCTCCGCGCAAACAGGATGCAAACCTGTCACTCACCAAGTTCGTAAGGAATTATAATGCGGAAGGGGGGATTTGAACCCCCAAGCCCTTACGGGCATTAGGTCCTGAACCTAACGCGTCTGCCAGTTCCGCCACTCCCGCTTTTACCTTGACAAGCCGTTGATTATATTTTACCTTATAAGTATGTCCAATAATAGCGGTATAAAAATTATCCTCAATAATAAAAAGGCCTACTTTAATTACGAAATTATCGAAAAGATTGAAGCCGGCCTGGTCTTAAAAGGAACTGAGGTAAAATCTATCCGCGCCGGCAAGGCCAGTATCGCTGAGAGTTTTGCCCGACCCTCCCAGGGGGAATTATTTATCTACCAGATGGATATCAGCCATTACAAGTATAGCCGAATAGAGGGCTATGACCCAAAACGGCCTAAAAAACTATTGCTCAAGCGAGGCGAAATCAACCGGCTTATCGGTAAAATAAAGGAAAAAGGATTGACGATTATTCCGCTGTCATTATACTTCAAGCACGGGTTTGCCAAGATAGAACTAGGCCTGGCCCGCGGCAAGAAGTTATACGACAAACGTGAGTCAATCAGGAAAAAGGACACGGAAAAAGAAATACGAAGAGCATTTAAACGAAATAAATAGTAAAATCAGTGTAATGAATGTCCCGACATTCGTCGGGATAAGAGGCGGTAACGCATCCCCCGACCTGCCCGTTCCGGTCAGGCCGAAGTATGCTAACCGTCTCTAAAGGGGGCGAAAAGGTTTCGACCAGGTTTATTGTGACAGAAGTTGCGTGCCGAGGTTGTCAGGAGGCCTCGTTAAAACCTGACACCATAATGTAGGTGCTGAACCTTCTTATGCTTTGGCTGCTTAATTGAGGCCACCCCGTCGCCTGACTTGCCTGCGAGTTGGGATGCCGGGGTTACAGTCAGCAGGCTACGGTTTGGATGCGCCTGAAGGTTTAAACCGGACATTTATACTTCGGGCTCGCCTGGATTAAGCCAGTCCTTCGGCGTGATTCAGGTAAAATTAAATGAAGGTCTACGCATGTAGATACGGCTGTTACAAGGCCTTGGGACGGGGGTTCGATTCCCCCCGCCTCCATTAGAGCCACTTATGAACACAGTGAATTAGTGGCTTTTATGCCCCGATGAATATCTGGGCTTCTATTATTATTAATATGGAAGAAAACTATTTTGCCAATATTAACACCAAAACCATCGGCCGGAAAGTCCTTTGCCACAAGAAGGTCACCTCAACCAATGACCTGGGCTGGCTGGAGATATCACGAGGAGCCGAAGGAGGAACGGTTATCCTGGCTGAAGAACAGCTCAAAGGCCGAGGCCGATTCGGCCGGGATTGGTTTTCCCCGGCCCGGAAAGGAATCTGGCTTTCGGTCGTGCTTTATCCATCACGATTTCCGGAAGAAACATTTATCCTGATGTCCATAGGCGCCATTGCCGTGGCTGATTTACTCAAAAATAAATTCAATCTGCCCGCCTCTATCCGCTGGCCCAATGATGTCATTATCAATAACAAGAAAATAGCCGGCATCATCGTGGAAAGTAGATACATCAATAAATCACCCAACGCCACGGTTATGGGTATCGGATTAAACATCGATATTCCCGAATCAGAAATACCGGCTGACCTGAAGGATATAACCACATCATTAACCAGAGAAAGCGAACAAACATCCGATATAAAAATTGAATTAATCACCATTGACTTGATATGCCTACTGGATAAATGGTATCATAGAATGATTAACCAGGAACTAAAAACAATTCAGGATGCCTGGCGGAATTTTTCCGGCGTACTGAATAAGCCGGTCTCAGTTAAAATAAAAGACAGATTATTGAAAGGGACTATCGTCGATTTAGACCCCTGTAAGGGTTTTGCATTACTGGAACCGGACGGCCAGACCAACTGGTGGCGCGGCGAGACCGTGGAAATGCTTCGCTTAATTTGATTTAGTTTCGTAAAACTTGTATCTATTTTACAAGTGTTTATAATGAGCCAGTAGCTCAATGGGAAAACACCCGATATCACATCGGGGATATAGAATTAAAGAAACGGGGGTGTAGCTCAGTTGGGAGAGCGGCTGGTTCGCAATCAGCAGGTCAGGGGTTCGAATCCCCTCACCTCCATTGCATTAGAATAAACAACCAGGGCGGTTAGCTCAGTTGGCTAGAGCGTCTGCTCGACACGCAGAAGGTCACAGGTTCGAATCCTGTACCGCCCACCATAAAATGGCGCAGAAGGTTCTCCTGATATGACATCAGCGTACCATCCGCCAACTCGCCGGATAACAAGGGGGTTAATAATGAATAAGAAGCCAGACCGCAAGAAAAAATACACTAAGCCAACAATACGCACCGAAAAGATATTCGAGGCAAATGCCCTGGCCTGCGGCAAGGCAAAGCCACAAAGTCCCGCATGCCTCAGGAATCTTAAAAAATCATAGCAAAACCCTGCAACCATATTATGGCTTCTATTTGCCTGACTATCTGCGGCATCACTACCAGAGTCAACCTCATAAACGACAACGGATTTCACATTGCCATTAAGAAGCGATATCGAAATTTCTTAAACCCAACAGATAACCGCAGGCCTGACATTGACCTATTCATCAAAGCCAGAAATAATGGCCTCAATGACATAGATGCCCTGCCATCAATTGAGGTAGCAAATAAAACCGTACGCATAAAAGGCAACAGGTTTACCTGCAACATTTTTCGCAATAACTGGTTCTGGAAAGGCAACAGCACCATTGAGAAGAATATCTACCAATTTGACACTCTTTTAAGGCTACTGTATTCCCACTTTCTGATAAAGGATGGCGGATTCCTGATACACGCCTGCGGCATAAACCACAAAAATAATGGGTACCTTTTTGCCGGTAAAAGCGGCAGCGGCAAAACTACGCTGGCCAGAAAGTCGCCCTTTCTTAATGTGCTGAGCGACGAATTAGTAGGCCTACGCCTCACTGGCGGGAAACCTCTTTTGATGGGTACACCGTTTTGTGGCGAGTTCCGGAAGGGCGGACAGCCGGTATCCTGCGTACTCAATGGCATCTATTTCCTGAATAAAGATGCTTCTCCGAAATTAATCCCTTTGCCGCCATCACTGGCACTGAAAAAACTCTTTAAACTGATGCTTTTCTTTGATAAAGGTTCTGACTCTGTTATTAACACGCAAAAACTACTGCGCTTAGCTGGAAGGTATTTGCTTAATAAAAAAACTTATCAGATAAATCTGGCTAAGAAGACCTCTTATAAAACAATATTAAAAATGATATCACATAATGGCAACTAACAATTATACGCTGATAAAAGCCGCCGGCTCCAGTATGCGTCCGTCTATTATAAATGGCGATTGCGTTGTCGTTAAACACTGCTCTTTAGGCGACTCACGAATTGGCGATATTGTCGCCGTTAACAACAGAGATAGCTTATGTATCCACCGGTTGGTCTGGAAAAGCCGTGCTAAACTCGTTATAAAAGGCGATTCCATATCTTCTTTCGGAGTCTTAACAATCGGCGAGAATAACGACTTTGTCGGAAAAGTTATCAATGTCACCAGAAACGACAAAATTATTGTCACAGAAAGACAGTGCGGGAATATTATCAGGTTATTCATCTCGCTCTGCCTGATACCGTGGCAGATTATCAGGAGGCATTAATTATGATCAGATTAAACGATTCGGCCGAAAGAATCAGCTACCCTTTCCAGAAGATTGAAAGCGATACCATAATCGTTGACCCCAAAGACAGATTGATGCATCAATTAAATGATGTCGGGTCGCGGGTCTGGGAACTTCTCAGCCAAAAGCAGATGGTAAGCGATCTAATTGTTACTGTTACAACCGAATACGAAGTGAATCCGTCAGCCGCAAGCGATGACATAATGCAATTACTGGAAAGAATGACAGAACTTAAGCTGATAAAAATAACTCATAATGAATAAAGGCAATATAAATTCTATAATAGAAGAAATCTCCGGTCGGGCTGACAAACTGCTGATTCCTCTGACGGTTTTATTGGAGCCGACCCGCCGCTGTAATCTTGAATGCCAGCACTGCTATCGCATAGAAAACTCTACCAGACCAGAGATGCCCTTCCAGCGAATTATTGACTTGATGGCCGAGTTACGCCAGGCCGGGTGTTGCTTCCTTACGATTAGCGGCGGCGAACCAATCCTACATCCTGATTTCCTGAAGATATGCCGTCAGGCTCATTCACTCAATATGGCCATCAGCATTTTCACCAATGGCACCCTCATTACCGAATCATTAGCTGAACAATTAGCTCAACTCAATATCGTTGATATCCATCTAAGCATCTATGGCGCAACCCCAGCCACTCACGATGCTATTACCCGGCACAAAGACTCGTACAATCGGACTATAAATACCGCGTCCATACTAAAACACCACGGCTTATCTGTGCGCTTCAAGTATATTATTATGAAAGATAATATCAGGGAATATCAGAATATGCTTGATATTGCCAAGCGGATGGGTATTTCGTATGACATAGATCCGATTATCACCCCGCGTGATGACGGGGATATAACCCCGACTCAATTCTCTTTATCTGATAAAGACTTGGGCATAATTTATCAGGACGTATCACCGGCCGCCGCCAATAAGCCCAATAATAATACCTGTTCTGCAGGCCGGTCATACTGCGCCATAAATTCATACGGTGACGTCTACCCCTGTGTCCAATTGCCAGTGCCAGCCGGCAATATTACGAATAGCACTTTCCGGGATATCTGGAATAATTCAGAATGGCTCCGGGAAATCCGCGCCTTTTACAGCCCGAACCAGACGGCCTGCACTAATTGCGCCGAAATCAATTATTGCAACCCCTGCCCCGGAATGAATTATCTGGAGACCAAGAATATCTATGGCATCTCCAATGAAACCTGCCGCCATGCGCGGGCAATAAAAAGAGCGGCGTTCGATAAAAACCTTGACAAAAAACACTCCAATCTATATAGTGCTTAACAATTAAACATTAACAAAAAACATCTGAAGAAGGAGTATTAAGATGCAGATAGAAAAGCAATTCAGCGTATCAGGCGTGAATAAACCAGCCGTATTGGCTAATATCGCCCGCGCCCTGGCAGATGAAAAGGTCAACATCAAGGCGTTAATCATCACTGATTCAAAAGGTGCTGATGTAATGCGCATGGTCGTAGATAAACCAGATGTCGCGCGAACCCTTCTGTCAAAATTTAATTCTCCATTCTCAGAAGCAAATGTGATTTCCGTTGACATACCTAATCGTCCGGGCGCATTTGCCGCACTGGCCGAAAAATTAAGCCGTTCGCATATCAGTATCGAAAGCGCTTACTGTACCGCCGGAGGCCCGGCCGGTAAAGCCATTGCCATATTCCAGGTGCCATACATAGAACAGGCCAAAAAGGTAATGCTCGAAGCAATCAACCGTAAGCCGGAAAAGATCAGACCTAATATGCGCGCACCTCAAGGCAGAAGATAAACCACAAATAAAAATCCCGCCCCGAATTCCTTCGGGGCGGGATAACTGGCTGTAACGACCAAAGGTCTAACAGCCAGTAAAAAGGCCGCGCACCGCTCTTCGGATTGCTCCCTATAAGCCCTTTAAGTAGCCGGCTCCAGTCAGGTATTCCTACGGCACATAAACACAATAGGGACCGTTGCTTCCTTCCGGACCTGGCGGGGTTATGCTACTCTGCATATTGCATAGGACCCGACCTTCAACACCACTGGCTTAAAGAGCATTATAAAAAGACAATACCTCCAAGCGGGATTCAGCCCTGCTATAGCGGATTGCAGGTCTATCCCTTGCGGGATTTCGAGGCACCGCTACCGCCCCGCTTAGCGCGGCCAGATATTTCACTACTAAAACAAAAGCGCTACTCCTAAGTTAACGCCGACATAGTCGGTTTTATTCTCGGGCCACTTAACATTACCGGCGCCAAAATTCTCCCAGGCACTGCCCTCCCAATACATCCGGCCACCGTAGAAATTAAACGTGGCCGATAACGACCGGTTCATAATATATGCCAAACCGCCTCCAAGCTCTACGGTATACCCTATTCTGTCGTTAAAAAGCGCGCCCGGCATGGATGTATCAGTAACCCGGTTAAGAACCGGCTTGTAATATTCCATCCGCCAGTTTGCCGCCAACACAGGCGTGAACTCCTCACTCCATTCCGGCCGGCGCTGATGAGCAATATTGAACTGCCCTTTATAGCCGACAAATAACCCGTAAGATTGTATCTTTTCCGTAACTTTGGCATTTGACGGAACGCCACCAACAACAAAATTCGAACGCCTCTGGATACCTTCCGAACGGCGCAAGCCCGCGTACCAAGTGCCGGGCATTGTAAAATAATTTTCTTCCTTAAAGGCATAACCGACATAGCCGTCAATCCGAGACCAAGAATAACTTAATTTATCAGTCTGATAATCGGCTACGCTATTAACATCCCATTTTTCCCTATTATCACCGATAGTCAGCGGAAGAACCCCTCTGATTCCACCCTGGAACTGCTGATATTCCTGGCAGATATCAAATATTCCAACCAGGTTCATGGTCTCAACCTTGCCGAGTCTCTTGTTATCCGGCTCAACCTCTTCATAGCGCAATGACTCAACCCCAACACTGAAATCAATAAAATTAGTTACCTCTTCATCTATCCTGATAGGCATGGGTAAATTCTGAGCATACGTCTGATTCCAATAACAGATAAACCATACCAATACGCTGATTAACAGTATTTTTCCCATAAATGCAGTCCGGCGTTTAGATACAAGATTTATTGACCCCGTTAGAGATAAGTGTTATTAATTTCAAACCGGCCTGCCTGCCACAGGCAGATCTGGTATTTTTTAATAATAATTTAAGACAAAAGTCAAGAAGATGTTAGTTAAATTCTGCAGTCGGACAATCGAGGCCTGTTGGCTCGTGGCGTTGGCCGGAATCCCGGTGTTTTTCAATCCATACACCACCCGCGTCTTTGAGTCAGACAAGACGTATCTCTTGCGCTCCATCACAATCGTTATGCTGATAGCCTGGCTCATAAAAAAGTCCGCAGAAGGATTATCTCTGGATGCCCCGCTCAAGGAAAAAGGCAACCGGGCAATCCTGCTCTCAATCCTGGCTCTGGGGACGATTTATTTTATCTCCTCAGCCCTATCTATCGCGCCCTATTTCAGTTTCAAAGGCTATTTCCTGCGCGAAGAAGGATTTTACACGCTGGCCTGCTATCTGATTACATTCTTTATCATTCTGGGTAATCTAACGGGAAAGGACCAATTAAACCGCCTGATCCACACCATGATTCTATCTGCCACGATTGTCAGCGTTTACGGCATACTCCAATACTTCAAGATAGATACGGTATCCTGGGCTGGCGGCGAGCGCACCCGGGTGACCACCACATTAGGCGGACCCATCTTTGCCGGGGCTTATCTGATTATGATTATCCCGCTTATCCTGGCCCGGCTAATGGAATATATCATTGCCGGGTTCCGCAAGAACTTCCCGATAATCATCCTTTACGCCTTGATCCTGTCCATAAATATTTACTGCATGCTCCTGACCAAGAGCCGCGGTCCTTTTGTCGGATTTATCATCAGTTTATTCCTGTATTTTGTATTATTCGTCCGGCTCAGGCAGATGAAACGGCTGTTTCTCTCGGTCGTAGCCATCACCGTCATTTTTATCACCGGTCTGGTGGTATTAAATATCCCGCAAGGACCGCTCTCCGGCCTGCAGCCACACTTCGGCCGAATCGCCCAAATCTACGAAACCGAGGGCGGCGGCGGCAAGGTCCGGCTTCTTATCTGGGAAGGCGCGATTGATATTCTCAAGTCATCGCCCCAGCGCCTCGCCTTCGGGCACGGACTGGAATCGCTATTCCCACTTTATCACAAGCATATCCCATCTACATTTGGCAAGTATGAGGGCGGCGCCATTCCTGACCACTCGCACAACGATACCTTTGACATGCTCATTGCATCCGGCATTCTGGGTTTATTAACCTACCTGGGAATCATCTCTTTGCTGATATATTACACATTCAATCGTCTGGGCCTGTTCCACTCGCTCTACTCCAGGAAATTGTTCATCCTGTCGCTGGGCGGCGGAGTTATCCTCGGCCTAATTATCCCAATAATCATGGGCAAGATGCTTTTCATCGGCATAGCCATACCCTTCGGCTTTATGGCCGGTCTGTTTTCCTATCTGCTTCTAACCTGGAAGACCCAGCCCGTAACAGGCGGTAATAACCTGCTGTTACTTATCGGGCTACTCTCGGCCATTATCGGAAACTTTGCCGAGCTTCAATTCGGTATGGGCGTCACCTCAACCCGCCTTTATTTCTGGGTCTATACGGCTATCATCATTTTTATCATTAATGCCCTGCCCCAGGCCAAACCTGCTTCCACAGATATTGCCGCCAATGACAAAAAAGACACCATCAATCTCGCGTTCGTTTACGGCTGCTTGAGCGGTTTAATTATTGCGTTCTTTTCATTTGCCCTGCTTAAAAGGAAATTTATTCTCGAAGGGCTTCCCCAGAATTTCTACATTATCATTTTAGTCATCGGTTTTATCTCGGCGCTGTATATAATCTTTATGGCCATCCGCTCGGCCCGTGTCTTAGAAACCATTATTTATTTATTCACCACTATTATCTGGGGCGCCGTATTCCATTTTATCTACACCGCGCTGCTGAACGACATGACCTTATTCCCAACGGTATTCATCAACTATATCTACATCTTCGTAGGGATAACCATCATTATCATTGCGGCATTCATCAAACAGTCAAACCCGCCTTCATCGGTAAATAAAACATCATTCTCCACAGTATTAACCGCATTCATTTTAATCCCGCTGTCTCTCATCGCCATTTACTTTACCAATCTGCGCGATGACTACGCGGACGCTTGGTGCCGTGAAGCCGAGAACCACGAAAAAGGACAACGCTGGACTGAAGCCATCGCCAGTTTCCAGAAGAGCATTGAATTATCACCCCGGACCGATTATTATTATGCCGGCATGGCCCGCGCCTATAAAAGCAAAGGCGATTATAACAAGTCCATTGAGGTTTTAAACGGAGCCTTAAAGGCCAATCCGCTCAACCCGTTCCATAACATTGAAATCGCCCGCGCCTATCGCGGATGGTCTGACACCATTAATGACAATCCGGCAGACAAGGAATCCAAGTTAGCTCTGTCTCTGGCCGAATACCAGAAACTTATCACCCTGACGCCTAAAAATCCCCTGCCCTTAAAAGAAATGGGCAACATCTATTTCAGCAAACAGGATTATAAACAAGCCATTGAATACTATCTCAAAGCCGTGGCGCTTGACGACCAGTTAGCCGAGGTCTACGTGCTTATCGGCAAGTCATTCAAGCAATTAAATAATATTGAGAAAACCATTGAGAACTACGAAAAAGCATACAGCATCGCGCCGGGCAATGCCATGATGCGGTCTGAATTCATCCGGCTGGGCGAGGAATATTTCAACCAGAACAAGTTTGAAGAATCGCTTCGGGTCAACCTGATTCTTATCAGATTAGCACCAAATGATTACCAGCACTACCACAACGCCTCGGTGATTATGGACCAATTAGGCCGGATTGACCAAGCCATAGAATACTCCAAAAAGGCGCTTACGCTTGTCCCGTTAACGCAGGAAAAAGGCGTCAAAGGATTCCTCCAAAAACTGGAACAGAAGAAGGGGAAATAATATAACTATTCCCTTCCAGAAAGGAGCGTAACTATGACAGACATAAAACCTCCGGCACAACAACAGACAGAGCGTACCTGTCAGGGGTGCAATAACACCCTACCAAGCGGAGACGTTATCCGTGTCAACGGATTAATGCTTTGCAGGACCTGTAATACCAATTTCAAGGAAAGACTCATAGCCCAACAACCGGCCGGCTCGGATTTTCTTACGGGTTTCTTAGGGGCTTGCGCGGCGGCAATTGTTGCCGGAATAATCTGGGGATTAATCGTTATACTCACAAACTATGAAATAGGATACCTGGCTATCGGAGTAGGTGTCGTCGCCGGATACGGGGTCTATTTTGCATCCGGCAAAAAAGGCGGTCCGGTACTGCAGATTCTGGCTTCGATATCCAGTATTGTCGGCATCGTTATCGGTAAATACGTTACTTTTTATCATTTCTTCAGGCAGGGAGCAACTGAAGCGGCCAAAGAACAAGGAGCCGACCCAACGGAACTGCTAAATCAATTTACCTTATTCAGCGGTAATATGATATCATCGTTTATTGACAATATCGGTAGCATGTTTGGCGGCTTTGATATCCTTTGGGTCATCCTGGCGGTTGGCGCTGCTTATAAAATACCCAAAATAGTAAACCCTTACATATTACCGGAAAAATCTGAAAATGAATAACATCAAAATAGCAGTTATCGGAGTCGGCCACCTAGGCAAGAATCACGCCAAGCATCTATCCAAGATACCGGGTTGCACCTTAGTCGGCGTGGTGGATACCAACCAAAAGGCGGCGGACGAAATCGCCCAACTCTACCAGACCAAGGCATATACGGATTATAAAAAAGTATTGCGGCATGTCGATGCGGTCAGCATTGCCACCCCGACTGTGGCCCATTACCAGGTCGCCCGTAAAGCACTGTCTAAGGGCATCCATACCTTCATAGAAAAACCCATCTCCACCACCGTGCTTGAGGCCAATAAACTCATCTCACTGGCTGAGAAATACAAGGCGGTCTTGCAGGTCGGGCATATTGAGCGGTTCAATCCGGCATTCGTGGCAGCCCGGGAATACCTGAAAGACCCGAAGTTTATTGAATGCCACCGCCTGAGTTCATTCTCATTCCGTTCCATAGACATTGACATCGTCCTGGACCTGATGATACACGACATCGACCTGATTTTATCTATCGTCAAATCGCCGGTTAAAAAGGTGGATGCAGTCGGCGTGAAGATAATCTCGGAGAAAAACGATTTAGCCAATGCCCGGCTGGTATTTGAAAACGGCTGTGTGGCTAACCTGACCGCCTCGCGGGCATCGGACAAGGCCATGAGAAAGATGAGAATCTTCACCGGCACGACCTATGCCTCGATTGACTTTGCGGAAAAGACGGCCAGCGTCTATGAGCGGAAAGGCGACCTGTCCACCTTGGCGGCCAACCCGCCACCAGGCTTTAACCCCAAGGAATTCATGCTCGACAAATTCATCAATGTCCGCAATCTGACCATTACCCCCTATGACCAGTTGGAACAGGAACTGACCTCGTTTGTGGAATCCATCCAGAACAACAAAACCCCGGTAGTATCCGGTGCAGACGGCCGTGATGCCTTAGCCATCTGCCATAAGATACTGGCGAAGCTATAACTTCCCCGCTACACGCTCTAAGCTCTATGCTCTACGCTTAGTACACCGGCTT
>Ga0208373_1000859_pt1 | contig 45964 bp, 34 predicted proteins | sample RifOxyC2_FD_184036 | JGI IMG/M metagenome (GOLD analysis project Ga0208373, IMG submission 184036) | Soil microbial communities from Rifle, Colorado - Rifle Oxygen_injection C2 (SPAdes) | ecosystem: Environmental > Terrestrial > Deep subsurface > Rock core/Sediment | place: Rifle, Colorado...
CATCACAGACTTCGGCAGCACCCGGCTTGATGGCGGAATCGGCGTCATTGCAGTCACCTGCGCAGACGCGATAGCCGTCCTTGTCAGCATCTGCTTCGTCTTCCACTGTGCCATCACAGTTGGTGTCCTTGCCGTCGCAGGCTTCGGCAGCACCAGGATTGACGTCGACGTTGGTATCGTCACAATCCCCACCACATTTCGTGTACCCGTCACCGTCGACATCGAAAGCCTCGTCGATGACACCATCGCAGTTGTTGTCTTTGCCGTCGCAGACGTCAACCGCACCCGGATAGACCGCAGGATCACCGTCGTTGCAGTCGGTGGTATATCCACCGCTACCACAAACACCATCGCCATCCGCATCGAGGCCGTTGTCCACCACACCATCGCAGTTGTCGTCCTTGCCGTTGCAGGACTCAGAGGCCCAACTGTTAATAGTAGGATCGTTGTCGTTGCAATCACCATTGCAACCGACCTCGCCATCGGCATCCGCGTCTTGGGCACCGGACTGACCATCGCAGTTGCGGTCCATACTATCACAGCGCTCCGCAGCACCCGGATGAATCGAGACATCAGCGTCATTGCAGTCCCCGCCGATCGAGATATATCCGGTCGGGGCACTGCACGCCTGCACAAACACCGAAGAGGCTCCGTAGCCATCAGCGTCCGTATCGGCATAGAAAATCTTCAAGACACCTTCGTCGATAATGCCGTCGCAGTTTTCATCCTCTCCGTTGCACTGCTCGGTAGCCGCAGGGTTGATGAACGGGTCTGCATCATCGCAGTCGCCCGTAAATTCCGAATATCCGATCTGCCAACAATTCTCGATCGGATCCACTTCGCTACCATAGCCGTCGCCATCTGTGTCGGGGTAGAGGGGCAACGTATCCAGCCCCTCATCGATTTCGCCGTTACAGTTGTCGTCTTTATCGTTGCACAGCTCCGGCGCACCGGGATTCACGTCGGCGTTGGCGTCATCACAATCCGCGTTGTTGTCAACATACCCCGCGGCCGGGCTGGCCATTGGGTCAATGCAGGTTTCTGTCGCCTCGGCTGAGGCATCGCCAAAGCCGTCACCGTCAAAATCCGGAGACAGCACGACGTACTCCTGATTGTCTTGGCATTGATCTTCCGACAAAGGGGTCAGATCCCCCACTTCCGTCGGATCGTTAAGACACCCACCTGACGACAAACCAACACAGCACAGAAGGGCCAAACCGACCCTCCATTTCTTCTCGTTTTTCATCTTTCTTCTCCTTCTTGGTTCGGGCAGAATACATGGCCTTTTCCATTGTTTCTGCCATTGCTGAGGAAAATGCTGCAATTTGTAGAACAAAAAACAGCAATACATTATCAAAAAGCGCCTTTTTAGGCGGCGCCATCATAGCACAATGTAGAAAAAAAATCAAGGCCGAGATCCACTGGGATGGAAATCGACCTTGTATGTGCGTGTTCATAGGGGTGCCATTGTGGCCACCGAGGCTTCAGTGGGTCTGACCCATTCTGATCTCGGCAACCGCAGTGAACTGGTCAGGCTTGAGCTCCAGATACAACTTGCCTTTCCATGTCCACTCACCATTTTCTACCTCCTCCAACGCACCGTCAAGGAAGTAGGAGAGTGGCTCCCCTTCGCCCGACGCTTCGTCCACCACCTCTCCATCGGCAGTGAGATCCTCGCACAACTTCTGCATGTCGAATGCAGCCGCTATGCTGACCTCATGCTTCCACCCATTCGAGGTGTATACGAGATCTGCGTCGAGCCAGAGAGCCCCACCGGTCTCCTGGTTCCCGAAGGAACCGATGGGCCCAAGCTGGGTTTTCCCGAACCCAGAAAGCTCGAACCCGGAAACCAATGGAACTACGTCCCCCTCTAGGTTGGAATCAAAACCGAACTCGATGAACGAGACGGCTCCCCAGTTGACTCCGATTTCGAAGGGATCGTTCGGGCAGTCAACGGCCTGCCCATTGCCATTGTTGTCCAGCTCCTCAGAGGACACCGTCGGTGCCTGGTCCAGAGCAAGAGCTGGTCCAACGAATTCAGTTTCACACCCTCCAAGCACCAGGAGGGCAAGAGCTGCGATGCAGCTGCCGACGAAGCGCTTCATAGCGCCCTCCTTAAAACAGTTGAAGGTTGAAAAAACGAAAGAACAATTTAGTAGTATAACATTATCAAAAAACTACTTTTTTGTCAATGAAAAGTGCCCTTTTTCAGCTAATATTCGCTTATTTATTTCACTACAATACTACTACACGGAATACCTTTTGAACCGACTGACAAACTTCCCACACCACCGCCATCTTCTAACATCTTCACACAAAAAATTCCACCATTTAAAGAATACATATTAAAACCCAACACTGCCCACGGTTGTGTATAGGCGCCACTCCCTGCACCTGTATAAAATTTACGTAATGTTTTATCTCCTGCCATTGCTACCCATATATACGAACCATCAAAAAGAATATTTTTTGTTGGTGCTGAACTTGAGACAGTAGAATAAATTGGTAATGCAAAATTTTGATTATCATATTTTACTAATCTACCAGAAGTAGGATCTAAACGTACTAATTGTCTGTTTGTTGAAAGAGAACAACTCACCCAAATATATTTTCCATCAAATTCAATTCCTAATGGATCAACACATTGCGCTGCTCCACTGCTTAAACCTGTATCAGTTAAATATATTTCTTGCTTAATATCTTTTACTGGATCGATTCGATACAAACTATCATATGTTGCACCTTGTGTTGTCACCCAAATATATTTTCCATCATATACCATATAATATGCTGTTTGACCTGCGGTCACATCATATTTAAAATCAACTGCATTTGTAGAAGCATTCACACGAAATACACGAGAGGGGCTTCCAGAACTTAATGCATATACAGTTTGTTTTGTGTCCATCAACATATCAACAATATTCCCCCATCCAGAAAGTGGGTTTGTAATTGTTGAAAACGCAGCTGCGTTTTTGTCTTGCAATGTTGTTGAATAATAAATACCGTTGCTGGTGGTTCCTATATATACGCGATCTCCTGTATCAATACCTGCGGTTGTATTGGTAATTTTTTGATTCCCACCCACGGTTAACAATTCGGGGTCAGATTTTATACGATCCCAAAAATACACTTCTCCAGCTGGGTTCCAAAAATAGACACCACGAGTTGCTGGGTTTGCTGCTTGAACAAGTTCGCTGGTAGCCCCTGTTGTTACCCATGTGTACGTCACCTCACGATTTTTTTGCATGTCTGCTGCACCAATACGATATACATGCGCTTCAGATGTAGTTACATTTGATAATGCCCAAATTTCAGCACCATCAAAAACCATATTTTTAAATGGAATAATTGTTGGTATAGATGTTGATGCGCTATCGGGTGTAATAGAAGCATCATGAAGAGGTGCTACATCACGTTGACTTTGTAAAAACTGAGTTGCAGTCATACGACCAGTCGATGATACATCTCCAACAAATTCCCCAGCAAGCGCACCAGTACTACTTTCTGCTTTCACGCCGGTTGGGCCTTTAAAGCTGCCGCCATATAATGCGCCGCTTGCGTCAACTCCAATAGTTGTGCCTGTCCCTTTCACAGCTGTTGAGCCATCAAAATCTCCCCCAATACTCGTACCGCTGCCTTTTACCGCAGTGGCTGCTGAAAACTGACCACCATACGTTGTGCCGCTTCCATTTACACCGGCAAGAACACCGCTGCCTTTTACCCCAACGCTATTTGCCCCAAGCGTTGCCACACCTTCAATAGCCACACCATCTGTTTTTCCGGTTTCGGCTTTTAGAGCATTGTCGTTTTTTGAATACGCATGCACCGCATTACCATTATACGATTGCGCATCAATGGCTGTTCCTTGTACTGGCACCAATTGTGTAAATTGCCCGGCCATGGTGTGTGACCGAAGACCATACCCCGGTGTTGCGGATGCATTGGTGTTACGCACAAACAGCATGGGATTTGTAGGAACCGCAGCATCCATCTTGACTCTGCCAAGAAAACTACCCGCATATGCCGCGCCACCTAATTGCACGCAATTATAAATACTACTATTACAAAAATACCCGCCAAATACTGCACCACCTGTTGTTGTGCCGAATACGCCATGGTTTGTGGTGCTTTGCCCATACACACCATATTGTGAAGCAGAAACGCCTGACACACCAACCCCCGAATTACTGACACCACTTGCACCTATGCCAGAATCACTTTCGCCAGACGAACCAACACCGCTTACTGCACGGCCGTATACCCCCGTTCCACTATTTGAATTCTGAGCCCATACCGCAGGATTTGTTGCAGAGCTATTTAAAAAATGACCTGCATATCCATTGCTTGATGCTCCTTTTATTGCATACAAATCGCCATTTGCTTCAATGCCGGTTGTTGTTCCACTTGCAACATATATGCCAGTTGTTGTTTGAGAGCCCATGTATATACCCGTATCAAAATCAGAAATCATCATACCAGTTCTATCATGATCAAAACCACTTTCATTGACTGCCTCAAGAACAATACCAGTATTTTCTTCCCCCTTCATTGTTATATGCATTCCAGTACTGTAAAAACCGTTCAATTGCAAATCAACAGCTTTAATACCATCAGTGCCACTCACATGCATTTGTATTGCTTTTGCATCTGCTCCGTTGTTTGTAATAGAAAGCATTCCATTGCCTGTACCAAGACTTTTTCCTAGTTCTAACTGAGCTGCCTGAACGGTATTTTGAATCGTTAGTGCTCCTGCTTTTATTTGAGCTGCAGAAGACACATTCAGTGGCGCAGATACATTACAAGCAGCGGCAGTAGGGCCATCAGTATCTGGATTACAGGTGGGTTGGTTCCACGTTGCTGCAACGGCGTGCTGCGCGACAAACACCCATCCAACAATACTCACCATACACAAAATCATGACTTGCAAAATAACTCTATTTCTTGTAAAATAAAATATCTCCATAATTTTTGACCTTTGAGTCGTAAATAGTATATAATAGGTAGGCTAACTCAGCAAACGAATGGGCACAAAATCTTGCGTCCCTCCAAATAGCACAAAATCTTGCATCCCCACAAGAAAAATCTTACGTCCCTCCAACTAATATATGCCGCACAGTATAAAAGCTGCTCTTTCAATCATCATCGCCTGTATTGCAACGCTTCTTGTTGCTTCAGCGGTATACTATGGTCTTTCTTCAACACAAACACCACAACCCACCAATTCGAATACGAAAGAAGAAGCACAAAAACAAATACCAACGCTTTCTCCAACCGCCTCATCAACTTCTCAACAATTACTGCGTGGTATAGTGATAGAAATCAAAAAAAAAGCATTGGTGCTTGATATGCAACTTCCCGCTGAATCTGCTGGAACACAAACAACGATCACGTATACCGAAGAGACAACGTTTATAACTGTTGACACAGCGCACAACACAGCACCAACCTCCATAACAGCAGAAAACATTCATATGGGTGACGTGCTCGAAATAACCACAGAAGCAACTGATCTTACACAAGACATTCTCGCTCTCCAAATTATTCAATATTTATAACTAATTAAGTAAGGGCGTAAAATTTTGCGCCCATCTAAAATAATATATATGATAACAACATGGATCCTTCTAGGCATTGTAGCCGTAATCGTTATTTGGCTCATTGCCACATATAACGGACTCATTCGTTCAAAAAACCAAGTCGATGAAGCATGGTCAGATATTGATGTGCAACTGAAACGTCGATATGACCTTATTCCAAACCTCATTGATACCGTAAAAGGATATGCAAAACACGAACGTGAATTGTTTGAAAAAGTTACACAAGCACGCGCGAATGCTATGAAAGCAGAAGCAGCCGGTGACCCGAAAGCATCCGGAGAAGCAGAAAACATGCTTGCAGGAACTTTAAAAACATTATTTGCGGTTGCGGAAAATTATCCAACCTTGAAAGCAGACCAAAATTTTGCAAAATTGCAAGATGAACTTTCTGACACAGAAAATAAGATTCAAGCATCACGTAGATTTTATAACGGCAATGTTCGTGACTTTAATACCAAAGTACAAGTATTCCCAACAAACATGATTGCAAACATGCTCGGATTCAAATCTCGCGAATTCTTTGAAATTGACAACGAAGCAGAACGCGCCACACCAAAGGTACAATTTTAGTAAAGACGCCCCGCCGGGGCGTCTCCACAACCACCCGCCGGGGTCGTTTTCACACCGCATAACCTTATACGTTAACGGATAAATAGACGCTCCATCGGAGCATATCAACAAAATATGACTGTTTACCAACAAATCAACAAAAATAAATGGAAAAGCGCCTTTTTGATGGCGATATTTATCGCATTTGTGTTAGGTTTGGGGTATGTGTTGGGTGAATATATGGGCGGCTATGGGTATGGTGGCGTATTTTATGCGGTGATTATTTCCAGCTTTATGGTGTTGTTTAGCTATTTTGGTGGTGATAAAGTCTCACTATTTACTGCCGGCGCACGCGAAGTACAAAAAAAAGATAACCCATATGTGTGGAATATGGTCGAAAATGTGGCTATTACTGCCGGACTTCCGATGCCACATGTATACATTATTAATGACCCAGTCATGAATGCGTTTGCCACAGGCAGAAACCCAAAACACGCTTCTATTGCATTAACCGCTGGCATTATTGAAAGATTGGAAAATGAAGAATTAGAAGGAGTGATTGCACATGAGCTTTCTCACATCAAAAATTATGATACCCGCCTGATGATGCTCGTTGTAGTACTCGTTGGTGCAGTCACGCTGATTGCTGATTGGACATTTCGATTCCACTTTTTTGGTCGAGAACGTCGTGGTGGAGGCAGACGTGAAGGAGGACAAATCGAACTCATTTTTATGGTTGTCGGTTTGGTGCTCATTATTCTCTCCCCCATTATTGCGGAGCTGATTAAACTTGCCATTTCTCGTAAACGTGAATATTTGGCAGATGCAAGTGCTGTATTATTAACGCGCTATGCAGATGGTCTTGCGAATGCATTACGTAAAATTGACGCACAAAGCCACGACACAATGCAGCGCGCAAACCAAGCAACAGCTCACCTCTTTTTTGCAAATCCATTTGGAAGAAAAGGCAAATTTAATGGAGTGCGAAAACTATTTTCTACGCATCCGCCGATCTCCGACCGTATTGCAGCCCTTGAAAAAATGAGTGGAATGAGTGCATAATGTAAGGGCACAAAATTTTGTGCCCCAACTTGCCCCGTACAGGCGCAAAATCTTGCGCCCCAATTTGCCTCGTACGGGCGCAAAATCTTGCGCCCCAACAATTAACCCATACCACACAAATGGTTAAAGAAAATGCACATCAACAAATTATTCCCATTACGCAGGCATTTCATGAATCTGTTGCATTATACGTACAGCATATCATCAAACTTGCTGCGATTGCCTTTATTCCTGCAATTGCGTCTATTCTTTTACTTACTGTTCTCCTGCTTCTTCTATTTTCTGTTGCAATATCTTCTCCATTTACACAGCCAGAAAATATAGCACAAAAACTTTTCTCTTTGACAAATCCTGCAGGATATATAGCACTCTTTCTTTTTCTGTGTATGATACTTATTCAAGTTGTGGGTTTCATTGCGCTCGTGTATACAACCGTTCACCATGAGCAAACAACTATTCTAGGGGCATTTAAACACGCATTTCATTTCTTATGGCGGTTTGTCCTATTTGGTATTTTACTCATGTGCGTGATCGCTATGGGGCTTATAGTTGGATATATTATTATTATTCCTATTGGAGCGCTGCTTCGTGCCATTTCGCTTGATGTACTCAATTCTACATTTAACTGGCTTATCCTTATTCCCATAATCGCCAGTGCTATTGCCTCCACATTTTTTATTTTTAGCACATTCATTATTGTAGAAAATGATGTGCGTGTGGGCGAATCTATGCGTCGAAGTTATGCATTAGTGAAACCATTTTTTTGGCCGGTTGTAGTTCGCGTGTTACTGCTGTATGTGGTGATTACTACTGTTGCATTTCTCTTCCAGTTTGTTCCACGCTTGGGAAATATACTTTCCATGACATTGATTACACCATTTTCCATTGTATACCTCTCTATTCTGTATAAAAGTATACAGAAAAATACACGCAAATCATGAACGCCGATATTTTAGAAAAATTCACCACTCATTTGCGCAATACATTAGCGCGATGCATAGACCTTGCATGGGAGCAACACGTTTCTTCCATTCCTCCACTTTTTTTATTGATTGGCGTATCAGAACAACGTAACAGTGTTGGCGCACGGGTATTACGAAAACATCATATTTCTTCAAAAGTATTGTTGCAATACATGCCTTCACGCGCGAAAGAAATAGAACAGGCTTCTTTGAATTCGATACAACAGATGCCACAAAAACAATCTGTAGAAGAACAAACATTTTGGCCTCTGTTTTCTCAAGAAGCACAAATAATTATTGAGCAAGCTGCACTAACCGCGCTGCAATTACATCATCGATATATCGGTACCGAACATCTACTCTTAGCTTTAGTACAACGTTCGGATGCGACCATTCAAAAAATATTTCAAGAACACAAAGTGACACCTGATGTACTGCATCAACAATTATCCAACGCCATGAATAGCACATCAAAATTTGCCGAGGTGCAATCACTGTTCAATGCATCTCAATCACAACAAAAAGGTAGTACAGCGCATGTTGCATTAGGAAAAGAAAAAGAACCAGAATCAACAACACCGGCACTGGATTTTTTTGGAACAGATTTAACAAGCGTGCAGATAACAAAAAAACTTGACCCCGTTATTGGGCGTGCAAAAGAAATTCAGCGCATGATGCATATTCTTTCACGTCGATCAAAAAATAATCCCATCCTCATTGGTGAAGCCGGAGTGGGAAAAACAGCCATTGTTGAAGGGCTGGCAAAACGTATTGCTTCTTCCGATGTGCCAGATGTATTGCTGCACAAACGTATTATTGCCATAGATATGGGATCGATCATTGCCGGCACAATGTATCGAGGAGATTTTGAAGCGCGCATAAAACAATTGATTGAAGAAGTAAAAGCACACCCGGATATTATTTTGTTTATTGACGAAATACATACATTAGTGGGAACCGGCGGTGTGAATGGCGGCACGCTGGATGCGGCAAATATTTTAAAGCCAGCTCTTGCGAAAGGGGAAATTCGTTGTATTGGCGCAACCACTGCAGATGAGTATCGCAAACACATTGAACATGATCCGGCGCTTGAACGGCGTTTTCAACCTATTTCTGTTGCCGAACCTTCTGCAGATGAATCAATTGAAATTCTTTCCGGTCTACGTAAACAATTTGAAGAATTTCATCATGTAGATATTTCGGATGAAGTCATCAAAATAGCAGTGCAGTTATCGGTTCGTTTTTTGCCTGAACGAAGGCTGCCGGATAAAGCAATTGATTTACTGGATGAAGCCGGTGCCCGCACACATGTGCATCGTTCGTTGCCACCACTCATAAAAAAATTCAATATTTGTACTCGCATGTTACTGGAAGTACAACAACAAAAAGATCATGCAGTACGTACAGAACAGTTTCAAATAGCCATGGGTCTCAAACAAAAAGAAGACTCACTCACTAAAAAACTGCATCTCTTGAAGCAGCAGCTCAAAAAATCACACATCCCCCGCGTAGTACTTACAACAAATGATGTTGCGGAAGTTGTATCAGCCATGACGACTATTCCGCTTGAGCACATTATTTTTTCGCAACAAAAACGTGTAGCCAATATTCAGCAACAAATGCGTGAACATATCGTAGGGCAAGATGAAGCGATTCAAATGATTGCAAATGTATTAAAACGTTCGTATGCCGGCCTTTCTTCACCACACAAACCACTCGGAACATTCTTGTTTTTAGGGCCTTCGGGTGTGGGGAAAACAGAATGCGCAAAAGTACTTGCCGAGCGTATTTTTGGCAGTCGTGCAGCACTGATTCGTGTAGATATGTCTGAATTTTCTGAAAATTTTACCATATCAAAACTCATTGGCGCTCCTGCCGGTTATGTTGGCCACAATGAACGTAACCCATTTGTTGACCAGATACGTCGCAAACCATATTCTGTGGTATTGTTTGACGAAATAGAGAAAGCTCATCCGGATATTTTTGGGTTACTCTTGCAAATTTTGGATGATGGACGACTGACAGATTCTGCCGGACGTGAGCTTAATTTCCGCAATTGTATTATTATTCTTACTTCCAACATAGGTGTGGAACGATTCAATAAACAAGCGGAAATAGGATTTGAAACAGAAAAGAAAAAAATAGCAGCAGTAGAATTTAAAAAAGTCACTTCCACCATTCTGCAAGAACTGCCAGATTTCTTTCCGCAAGAGTTTTTAAACCGCATTCATCACCATATTGTTTTTCATCCGCTCAGCGAAAAAGATATTGAACATATTATTGATGCGCAGTTTCGTTTGATTCAACAACACGTACACGAACGCGGCATCACCCTTCGCCTATTGGCTTCTGCTCGAACTTGCATTGCAAAAAAAAGCTTTAATCCACAAGAAGGGGCACGGCGCATACAACGCATGCTTGCGGACTTGATTGAAAATCCCTTAGCTGATATGATTATTCATGGTACGATTAAAAACGGAGACACGGTCACAGCACGAGTACAAAACGGTTCAGTAGTCTTGGTACCAACACAAAAAAAATAAATAATATACCAATATAGGGATTTCCTCTATCCCTACATATCACCACCCTCTTTTTATGGGTGGCTTTTTTCATACAATTTGTGATTATATTGCGCCAAAACGCTGCATTGGATGTGGCACAATGGACACATGGATGTGTTCCTCTTGCATTCAAAAAAATCTTGCAATACAACACATACCGTTCGATCAGGCGGTCACACAGGCATTGCATATTCACTCGCTTACAACAATCGGAGCATACGGGAATCCGTTTTGGCGCAAAGCTATTACACAGCTAAAATTTCAATATACTGTTGAAATGGCTCCGCTGCTTTCATTATTGTTACGTGAAACGTTATTGCGGCACACAACAATTCTACAGCACGCCGCACAACACCACAGAAAGATATGCGTACTCCCACTTCCTGCGCACCCAAAACGTCTTCGAGAGCGTGGATTTAATCAAACAGAACTCATTGCACGATCATTTCATCTTCCGCCGCATTGTGTGCTCTATCCACATGCGCTGCAAAAAATTCGTTATACTCATTCTCAAACTCATTTTGATTATACAACACGATTCACCAATATTGCCGGAACAATAGGGATCAATCAAAACATGGTTCTTCAAGAACTACGATCTTCTATTATTATTCTTATTGATGATGTCATTACAACCGGAGCAACAATACGAGAAGCTGCGCAAGCGCTGTCTACAGTACAACCGTCGGAAATACATGCTCTGGCTATAGCACGAGGGTAAAGACACACAATGATGACGAATGAATGATGTACGGGCGCAAAATTTTGCGCCCCTCCTTTATACATAGTGGTGTCCTCGGCAGGAGTCGAACCTGCGACCTTTGGTACCGCAAACCAACGCTCTATCCAACTGAGCTACGAGGACAAAATGCTTGGATTTATTTCAATATTGCTTATTCATTAAAGCGGAACAACCTTTCTCTGTCAAATCTTTAAAAGACGCCCCCACTTATCATTATCTGATTCCTCTTCGCGATCTAAATCTTCTTCAAGAAAATCCAGTAATAATGAACGAATATGCAATGGGTTCTCTTTTTGAAGCGGAATGGAAATTTCATGTCGCACAATGTGTGATTTTGGAACAATGTATAACATTTTAACCAACGGTGGCTCATAAATAACAGAAAATGACTTTATTTCACGGTATAAATAAAATTTATCTCCAATTTGAATACCAGCATCAAAAATAGTACATAATAAATTCATTGGCTCAGAACGATGGTGCGTAAAAAGAATAATAGCAAACAAAAAAAGAATCAGTGCAAACAAAAAATTTCCATCAAAAATAGCATACAAAAACATTGCTCCGCCGATGCCAAACACCAAAACATACCATACTCTGCCGCGCTGATACTTTATGTATTCCGGAAAATTCCACTGAGCAAGAATACGACCTTTACTGACTGTGGAGTCTTCATTTTCTGCTGCTGTAGCCTCAGCGGCTCTTGCAGCCATAGTACGCTTTGTTTTCTGTTCCTTTTTAGTTTGTTTTGGCATATTTCTATTATAGCTGGTTTGGCATTATTTACAAGAATTTTCTGGACGCGTATTGACTTATGCACAAAAAATCGATATAGTGTAAAAACATTCATTCTACGCTTTGGAAGCGTGGCAGAGCGGTTGAATGCACCGGTCTTGAAAACCGGAGCACCTGAAAGGGTGCCAGGGGTTCGAATCCTCTCGCTTCCGCCCTCTTTTTTGTCTAAAGTGCAAAATAGTGGAGAAATTAAAAAACTATTGTTTCTTTTAAAAATTATATTTAGTATATTATATAGTATGGAGAGGTGGCTGAGTGGTTGAAAGCGGCGGATTGCTAATCTGCTGTATCGGAATATATCCGGTACCGAGGGTTCGAACCCCTCCCTCTCCGCATGCCATTAAATGATATTTTTATTACGGATTTACATGGTGTCGGTCCAAAGGTTGCCGAACGATTAAAGGTGCTTGGAATACGCACAGTAAAAGATCTCATATACTATCTTCCTCGTGAACACGAAGACCTCTCTGTTATTACTTCTATCATTGATATAGTACCAAACAAAAAAATAACAGTGCGCGGCACCATTGAACGGATTCGCTCTTCCAAAACACGCTGGAAACGCATGAACATTACAGAGGCGTGTATACACGATACCACACACCAGCTCCGCGTCACATGGTTCAATCAACCATATATCACAGAATCACTGAAAGTAGGTGATGAAGTATTGCTTTCTGGAACCGTAAAACACACAAAACAAGGTTTGAATTTGCAAAGCCCTGAATATGAAAAAGTTCAGGCACATACTGTGCCAACACATATTGGTCGTATTGTGCCCAAATATCCGCTCACCGCAGGAGTGACTCAAAAACAACTACGCTATTTTGTAAAACAATCTCTCAAACGCGTACTCCCCATTACTGATCATCTTCCGCAATCACTGATAACGAGATATCATCTTCTTCCCCTTTCAACTGCACTGCAATATATTCATTTCCCTGAATCTGTACAGCAATTTCAGGAGGCCAAAAAACGATTAAACTTTGATGAACTCTTTATTGTACAGTTAGCAGCACAACTCGTTCGAAACGATATGCAAAAACTGCGAGCACCGATACTGCAATTTCACGAAAAAGAAATAAAATCGTTTGTTCAAAATCTTCCATTTCAATTAACAACAGCACAACGAAAAACTTCGTGGAGCATTCTTCAAGATATTCAAAAACCGCACCCGATGAACCGGCTGCTGATTGGTGATGTTGGCTCCGGAAAAACAGTTGTGGCGGCAATGGCCATGCTCAATGCTGTGTTAAACGGATTTCAGGCAGTACTGATGGCTCCCACCGAAATTTTAGCAACTCAACATGCACAATATCTTACCCAACTATTCAAAAAACAATCTATTCGTGTTGCTGTGCATACCGCACACAGAAAAACCGCTCATCACAGTATAAACACACCTGCTCAATTGCTTGATGCCGATATTATCATTGGTACTCATGCGCTCATACAAGAGGGCATCACATTTCAACACCTGGGTCTTGCAGTTATCGATGAACAACATCGCTTTGGGGTGACCCAGCGCAAAATGCTCAAAGAACAGGCAGGAAAAAATGGAATGATGCCGCATCTACTGTCGATGAGTGCAACACCTATTCCGCGCACCTTGGCACTCGCATTATATGGCGACTTGGATCTCTCAATGATTGACGAACTCCCTGCAGGACGCAAAACGATCATCACAAAGATAGTGCCAAAAGAAAAACGCTTTGCAGCATATGAATTTATTCAAAAACAGGTAGAACACGGTGAACAAGTATTTGTTATTTGCCCACTCATAGAACCATCAGATATGTTAGGAGTAAAATCCGTACAAGAAGAATTTAATCGGTTACATGCTGAAGTATTCCCGCATCTTCGTATTGCATTATTACACGGTAAAATGAAAATCAAAGAAAAAGATGCGATTATGCTGAATATGCGCAATAAAAAAATTGATATTCTGGTCGCCACATCAGTTATTGAAGTTGGGGTAGATATTCCCAACGCAACAATCATGCTGATTGAAGGCGCGGAACGATTTGGCCTTGCACAATTGCACCAATTTCGTGGGCGTGTGGGTCGTGCCAACACACAATCATACTGTTTTTTGTTTACCGACTCAGCCGCTCCCAATACTGTAAAACGACTTCATGCGCTCACTACCAGTCAAAACGGGTTTCAACTAGCCGAATATGATTTACAATTCCGCGGTGCAGGTGAAATGTATGGCACAGAACAATCCGGTCTCTCTACTACCGTACTCACTGCATTACAAAATCCATCATTGGTAGAACTGTCAAAACAAGCGGCAAAAGAAACAGTGAAACAACATCTTATTGATGCTTCTCCGCCATTACAAGAACGAGTAAATGAACTGTTACGTATCATTCATTTAGAATAAAAACAGAGTCTATACGAGCGAAGAAGTTACACATCGTACCCTAAGCTGCGTAAACGCTCTTTAATCGTAGCTTCATCTTTACCAGAAACCACATCGCGCATACAAAATACAATAAAATCTGTTACAGAATCAAACCCTGTTTCAGCCACAATTTTTTTTAATCGGTTATATAATGGTCGTGGAATTTTGATAGTTACTTTGTCGTCCATATACCCTGTATCATACAGATAAATGCAAAGAAAACAATACCACTGCTTGAATTAGGACTTTTGTACAACTCCGGCAGAAACAAGTGCCAGACGAACATTTTTTACCTTTTTGGAAGAAACAATATCTTGCATACCAAATCGTTTTGCTTCTTTTACACGATCAGCCTCACGTGAAACAGAGCGGATTTCACCACCTAAACCAACTTCTCCCCACGCTGCACTATTTTTTTTGAGTGGAATATCAAACAAAGCAGAAACAAGTGCAATACATGCTGCCAAATCCATTGCTGGTTCTCGTAATGCTGTGCCACCCACTACATTTACATATACATCATAACTTTCGAATGAAATGTGTGCACGTCGTTCTAATACCGCAAGTAACACATTCAGACGATTGACATCAAATCCAGAGCACTTCCTTTGAGGAAAACCAAAGGTAGATTTTGATACTAATGCCTGTACCTCTACTAAAAAAATTCGTGTGCCTTCGGTAACAGCCGTAACGCATGAACCAGCTGTTTCTGAACGTTCCTGTAAAAAAAGCGCAGACGGATTCTCTATTGGAACAAGCCCTGCTGATTGCATTTCAAACACTCCTACTTCGTTTGTTGAGCCAAACCGATTTTTTACACCGCGCAATAAACGAAATTGATGATGACGATCTCCTTCTAAATATAACACGGCATCCACAATATGTTCGAGTGTTTTTGGTCCCCCTAACTCCCCACCTTTAGTGACATGACCAACCAACAAAATAGGAATACCGCTTTCTTTTGCTACTTCTAAAAAACGTACGGTTGATGCTTTAATTTGATTTATACTCCCTGGTTCTGAATCCACGAAAGATGAAGCGACTGTTTGAATAGAATCAATAATAACACATGCTGGTTTCGTGGTTATGATTGTTTTACAAATAACCTCTACCTGTTCTTCAGCAAGAAATTGCAAATGCGATTGATTGACATGTAAACGATCAAGCCGCATTTTCACCTGCTCTGCTGACTCTTCTCCAGAGACATACAACACGCTCGCTTGCAATGCTGCTGCAACTTGGGCAACAAGTGTTGATTTTCCAATTCCCGGATCACCGCCAAGCAAAATCAAAGAACCAGGAACAATACCGCCACCTAACACACGATCAAACTCACTAATGCCAGTGGTCAGACGCTTGGTGCCAGTTGTTCGCAATGAAGAAAAAGTAATAGGTTGAGCTGATGCAACCTCAGAAATTGCTTGTTTATGCTCTGTTTTTGCCGTTTTTTTTCCGGTTTGTGCTGCTGTTTGCACTAAGGTTCCCCATTTGCCGCATTCTCCACATCTTCCAGACCACTTCGGAAATTGAGCATCACAGTGCTGACATTGAAATACTATTGTTGCCATACATGCATCATCATACTCACAAAATAAGAAAAAGGAAAGTGTAATGATTTTGTTCTATACTTACAACACCCCGCACGTGTGCCCGGTCCATTCAAAATGCATATAATCCTTCACACTGCTCCAGTCCCCTCCCCACGAAAAACCATTTTTCTTAAACGCTGTAATAAGCCAATCGGGAAAATCACATGCTTCAGCTGTAGTATTGGCATTATATGATGCACAAATATCCGTAGTAGGGGTTGAAATATCCGAATAACAGGCAGAATCTTTTTGACAATTCGGGTTATTATCCCAATTAATATCAATAGCAAAACCAAATGAATGGCTGCTTAAACAAGCAGAATTATTTCGATTGGCTCGCCAATTGTATGCACCTGCTTGATGAATGGCATATTGCAACCCAGAAGCTTGGATCAAATTATTCTGTTTAATTTCCGCAAAAACTGCTTCAAATGCTGTTTTTGCCGTTTCATTTACTTTTAAGGTAAATGAATTGCCCAATCCATCATCAAGAAGAACATCAACCAAATGCGCCTCTGAACCCGCTTGAGTACTCAAATATGCATATGAACCTGCCATAATGCATTTTTGTGATTTTTTATCACAGGTACCAGAGGTCGCACTCGACGGAATAGATGGCGCCGGAAATGTCACATTTTTAAGAACGACAAGATCAGGATTTAATGTATATAAAATCACATACGAAGACAGCGCGATAATAAGACCGATAAATGCATCAATAATACGTGTTTTCGCTTCAGTGATTTGAGAAGAATTTCCGGCAGCAGCTGCCCATTGTAACCCGCCCAACATAATCATTGCTGCTGATAAAATACCAATTGTACCCACAAGAAATTTATACAAATTCGTAATATATTCAGTCAAATTTGCTACTTGAAATGTTTTACCAATACCAATTTCTAATGTGACTTTGTCAGCTGCACAGGCAATAGCCGGCATCATAAGTATGATACCCATAAACACTGCTCCAACAATATAATACTGCTGATGTAATTTATTATTTTTTATTTGCATTGCTTATTTCGTTATCAATAAGTGTGGTGAGTGTTTCATAAGATTGAATGCCATGCAGTACTTGATCATTTATATAATAGGTGGGGGCTTCTGCTATTTCAAGAGTTTTACCAATATAGTATCCTTGAACCACTAATGCTTCTTTTTCTTTTTTTTCCATACACGTCGAAAACTTTTGACTATCGAGCTTCAGTGTGCTAGCAATATCATTCCACGGACTGAGAATAAACAGATCTTGTTTTTCAAACAATACATCATGATATTCCCAAAAACGTCCTTGAGATTGTGCACATCGGGCTGCAAGAGCCGCTTGTTCAGAATAGGGATGCAAAGCTGGAATGGGATAATCTTTCCATACATGAAGAACATCATTAGGATATGCTTCAATAATGCGTTTCATGAAAGGAGCCATTATAGCGCATGCTTCACATTCAAAATCTCCAAATTCCACGATGATCACTGTAGGCGTCTGTGCTCCATGCTGCGGATCAGTATCTAATGGTTGTGGCTTGCCGCCAACGACTCCTTTTGGAACAACCGTCACGAAAGGATCTTCATTCTGTTGCAGCACTTCATTAACAGTTTCTTGCTCTGATTGATTTTGAGTTGAAGATGCGTTTGACTGTATCTGTCTATTTGTCATTTGTGCAAATAATAAAAAAGCAGCAAGGGTCAGTGTTGCCACAAGAAAAACAATTATTGCTGAACGATGACTCATAATTATAAATCTATTTTAATTAATTGTCCGGTCGTTGTATCTCGAAAAAATAGATGTTTTTCATCTGAAGATACAAAGAGTGTATCCACCGCATATGCCGGATCTCCTTGCTCATTTACCGGAACAGCAATTTTTTTCTTGAGTCCGGTAGTTAAATCTATACGATAAATATCATCAGGAACTCCTTCCAATATGCCCGGTTCTAATCCAAAACCATATTTTGGATCAGCAGGAACCCCGCAATACAGTATTGTGCCGGTTCCAGAAAATGCACATTTATCGGCAAAAGTATTGAGTGTCAGAGCTTTTAAATTTTTACCAATATCTTGACCATTGGCATCAACAATATTCAGTTCTGGCTTATATCCGGTCGCTTGAGAATAGGTACTGTATAATAATTGTTGACCAGTAGGAGAATATTGTGTACGTAATCCCATGCCATTAACAGAAATTCCTTTAAAATTTTCATCGTTGAGACCGATAAACCCTACTTCTTGACTACTAAAATCAGAAAATTTCCAAAATGTTGCAGCAGCAGTACCAGCAGGAGACCATTCCACTTTTACTGAATCAGCATGATCACCCAATGCCTCAAGTGTACGAGCCGATGCTCCGTCCGGGCTCGATACAGCAAGCACCCTACGTTCCGGATCTTGGTGCATATATTTAAATGCAATTTGTTTTGAGGTAGGAGAAAAATCAAATTCTTCAAATTCTTTCGGCAATGTCACTTGTTTTCCTGTGGTAAAATCATAGTAAATATTTGCACCATCAGGAAATTCTAAAATAGCTTCTTCGGTTTTTTTTGACCAGGTGGCCTTTTCCACATTATAAAACTGCGCATCAGAAAATTGCGTATTTTCACCATTGGCATTCACCGTATAAAACCGACCATCTGTAGTGTTATAATAATGCAATACGTCATCTTGTTTTAATGCCGGATCTTGTGCAGAAGTATCTGGGGTGAGGATACGCGTTTTTGTAGGACCGCCAGATGCCGTGGTATCTACTCCGGGTATCCCGGGCGTTGCCGTCGGTTGCACACTTCCATTGGTATTCTGGTTTCTATTCGTTGTTTGGTTTACATTCGGCAAACCCGAAGTGCTCGGAGTAACACCATTCACGTTCCCGGATGGATCTTGGGCAGGAGTACGAATAAAGACTACATACAACAAATATGCAATAGCAATCACCGCTAATACAAATATGGCTCCGTAAATAATTTTTCTTGTTCTTTCCGAAATTGCCATAGTAATAGAAACATTCTATTGATCAATATAGTATTCACTATACAAAAAATACACGAAATAATCAAGGATGCGCATTAGATAGTAAAAAGTGTTACCGAGAGGGTGTCGGTTAGATAATAAAAGGTGTTACCGTAGTTCTATATGACTATGAACACCAAACACAACGTATTAGAATCAAATCTTGGGAGATATCTCAAGGCAAATAAGGAGGAGAAAGGGCGTATGCTCGATGAATGGGTACAATTATTGAGTATGCACCGTAAGTCGATTATTCGATTTATGAAGAAAAAGCAAAAGAAAGATTCACGTGTGCAGCCGAAAAAGCGAGGCCGAAGGGAAAGATATGGACCTGCGGTCACTGTAGCGCTCAAAGAAGTATGGGAAATATCTTCAGAACTGTGCGCCGAACGGTTACATCCCATTGTGAACGAATATGTACGCATATTGAAGCGAGATAGTATGTGGAATTATGCAAAAGATACGACAGCATTGTTGTTACAAATGAGTTTAGGAACAATGAAGAATCGTATTACGAAATTTCGTTCAGTCAAACGGAAACAACGTCAGAATACGACAAAAGCATCTAAACTGATTACTGAAATACCATTACGTACCGGTCCGTGGGACAATCCAGAGCCTGGATATGGAGAAATTGATACGGTGGTTCATTGTGGAAGCACATTAGCGGGAAATATGGCCTATACGGTCAATTACACTGATATTCGATCAACCTGGTGGGCAGCAAGCGCACAACTCAACAAAGGTGAATCAGCAACTGTGACCAGTATTGAAGCTATTGAATGCCGATTACCATTTCCATTGCACGGACTCGATCCAGACAATGGTTCGGAATTTATTAATTGGCACTTGAAGGGTTGGTGCGATATTCATACTCCTCCGATTGAACTCACTCGTTCCAGACCAAACAAGAAAAATGATAATGCACACATTGAACAAAAAAATGGAAGTATCATCAGACAATTCCTTGGTTATTGTCGTATTGATACAGAAGAACAAATCAAATTACTGAATCAACTGTATGCTGGTCCACTCTATCTCTATATCAACTTCTTCCAACCTTCCATGAAGTGTACTGGCAAAAAACGAATCGGTTCCAAGTATCGAAGGTCATATGATATCCCAAAAACCCCCTACAAACGAATTCTAGAGCTTGATTTCTTGGATCAACCCTCTAAAAATCAACTTTCTGCTCACTACGAATCTCTCAACCCATTGAAACTCAAACAAGAAATTGATATCCTTATATCAAAGATCTTTTCTAAAAAATAACCCCGCTCTCAGTAACACTATTTATCATCTAACCATCCTCCTCTTGGTAACACTCTATTATTATCTAATGCGTACTGATGAGGAGTACACAAAAGTTGATAGGTTGTTAGCAGAATTGTTTGACCCTGGCGTTTCAGCTTCTATTGAAGAAGTGTATTCATCACAACGAAAAAATTTTAGAGCTATGGTTGAGGAATTTAGTAAAAATTATCCAGAGAGTATAGTTACTCAATTGTTAGAACATGGAATATTTCCACGACATGCTTCTGCTAATACGATTCCTCAATTAGAACAAAACAATAGATATGCCGGTACTGTTTTGGAGTATGAAATTGTAGATCCGGAACTTTTTTTAACAAAAGCGTTGGCCACAAATAATCAAGAATATATTGCGAAGATAACCAAATCTTTTACACGTTATTTGGTATTTCGGTATGCTGATTATTTAATGGAACAGATAGCCGGTTGGTTTGATTGTCGCAATGATAAAGTAAAACTGCAAGAAATTTTTGAGACAGTGGAAGAAGTGAAAGACACTTTTTCAGACGTATTGAGCAATGATGGAAAACTGAAAGTACAAGTTCCAAATGATTTGGCTGAAAAATTTCATGAGTTTTCAAACTTTGTTATTGATCAAAAAAATAAAAACCGCGACAATTTACATCTAGCTTTGGATAATATAAAAATAAAAGCAAAAGAAAAAAAATATTAGATATTGATTTTGCAATCCTGCGCGCGGTTCTACGCGCGACTCACAACCTATTTTTTTAAAAAGTCCTCGGCAGGTAGCGAGGATGTTTGATTTACGAGCACAACACTCTTTACTTTAAAAAAAATCAGTTTTATAGTATAGTGCAATTAATGTTACAAACAATTTCACAAAATTTAGAGAATATTGCAATAAAAGATATTGTTACTGCAATAAAAGGAACATGCGAAAGTAGTGGGTCATTTTACCAAACAGCTATTTTTAATACACAAGTAGTGAATGCACTGTTCAACAATTTGGAACACGCTTCTTCTTTTGATACACCGTTTTTTTCTGCACACTATACTAAAGGAGAAACGATTGTTGATGTAGGGAAAATGAGTGGCCACATACAGAAAAATACGCAATTGGATTACTCATATGTTCCTTTAGGATTTATTGTTTCTGGTGAAGTTATTGTTATAAAGGGAGGGAAGGCAACAAAACGGCTAACGGAAGGTGATTTTATAGGACTATTTGAAACAAGTGACTGGATTCTGACTGGAAAGAAAAGAGAGATAGGGGAATGGACACTTGTTGCCAATGCAGACGTCCAAATTATCTTTTTTTCTGCTGAGGCTTTGAAAAATAATAGTCAACAGATTCAGGAATTTAAAAAATATGTGATTGAGCTTGCTAGAACTGATCATGTGCCACAACCTCTTACTCAGCTTCCGTTACTTGATTGGGTGGCAGAGCACACGACTAAGTCTCGTCTTCATGAATATGCGATTATTGCCCATACACATGTGTTACCGAATAATGTCCCATTTTTTCGTCATTTGTCCTATTTAGTTGGATTTGGGCAAATCTATGTGTTGGAAAAACCATATTCCACAGTTCCCTCAGCATACAATGAATTAGTACAATCGGGTATTGAAATTGTGAATGTAAAAATGGAACCAAGTATGCCGTACGAATATGCTGCTCGAAAGAGTGTAGATATGTTGTGGTCGAAAGTTATTGAAGATCAAAAAAAGATTGGATTCCGTAAGTTATTGATTGTTGATGATGGAGGAGATTTATGGCTTTCTATTCCATGGCAAACGCTAGAAGGTGTGTCCATCGCTGGGGTAGAACAAACACAGAGAGGAATGACGCGTATTCAGGATAGTCATTTGCGTATCCCACCCGTTGTGAGCGTTGCTTCTAGTGGGATAAAAAAGTTAGTCGAATCACTATTTATAGGAGAATCTGTTGTCGATAAAATTCAAGAACTCAAACTGATCACAAAAGAAAAGAACATTGGAATTTTAGGAATGGGAAGTATTGGAACTGCAGTTGTAAAATATTTACAGAAAATGGGAAACACTCCGTATTTTTATGATCCACTCTTTCATGCCAATCCATCAGATAGTCCATTTGCAAAACCGTCGATTGATTCATTAATCAATGAAAGTGATATTATTATTGGAACAACTGGTACCGATTCATTGAAGGGAATAGCTTTTGAGCGAATCTCTGGGCATAAAATATTTGTGAGTGCTTCTTCTGCGGATGTGGAGTTTGCATCACTTCTGAAGTTTGCTTTACCTACTGCCAATCCTTTTAAGACTCGTAGTATACAAGTGCATGAAAATTTTACCGTTGAAATGCTCAATGGGGGCTACCCAATAAACTTTGATCGAGAAAAAAATGCAACACCGAGTGAAGATATTGTTTTGACCAGAGCATTAATGTATATTGGTGCGATGCAGGCGTTTGAATTGATTGAAGGAGGTGTCGAAGAAGGTAATATTTATGATCTTGATCCTCTATCCCAGAAAAAACTTCTCGAAAAATGGATAGAGTATAAAAAAGAGATTGGTCAGTCACCAGTGATTGAAGAAAAAGAAATTGAAGGAATTGTTGATTACTCAGGCTCTAAACAAGGTAAAGATATGAGCACTATTTGGGAGGATTAGTAAAAATATAGTGTATACATACTAATTAATATACATAATTAATTTCAGTATATGTGTGGAATAGCGGCAATTATTGGTGAGAATGAACAAGATAGCAAAAATCTACAAAAAATATTGTTGGCTATTGCTCATCGTGGAGAAAAAGAACATTTTAATGAGCATACAATAATAGGTCATTGCGTATTAGGTATGAATCGCCTAGCTATTGTTGATCGTAAACATGCAGAGCAACCGATCTATTCTTCAGACGGAAGATTTTCTATTGTATTTAATGGTGAGATCTATAATTACAAAGAATTGCAAACTGAGTTGAAAGCACTCGGTTATAGATTTACGACAGATTCAGATACAGAAGTGCTTGTGAATGGCTTTGCGGAGTGGGGAGTAAAAATCGTAGATAAACTTGATGGGATGTTTGCGTTTATTATTTATGACAAAGAGCGGGATGATTTTTTTGTCGCACGAGATCCTTTGGGGATTAAACCGTTGTATTGGGCAAAGGATACAAAAAATATATTCTACTTTGCTTCAGAAATTAAAGGTTTATCTGGTATTGATACAATAAACGAAATACAGCTATTGCCACCCGGGCATTATATGCAAAAAGAACAATTGCAACAGTATTTTTTTCTGCCTACCACGATCAATAAGAATATTACCGAAAAAGAAGCAATTAAAAATATCAGAGAATTAATTGATCATTCTGTTCGTATACGCGTACAAACTGATTTGTCAATTGCTGTATATTTGAGTGGTGGAATTGATAGTACGGCAATACTCGCCACAGCAAGAAAATTTCATAATAACGTTACAGCCATTATACTTGGGAATGAACAATCGACAGATAGAAATTTTGCTGTTCAATATTGTGAAGAAAACACTATTCCGTATATTGTTCAAACTCCGCCATCAGAAGAGGAGCTGGTAAAACATATTTCCGAGATTGTTCACATAACAGAAAGTTTTGAACCAAATATGATTCGTCAAGCAGCTGTGTCGTATTATATTGCCAAAACAGCTGCTGAGGCAGGTTTTAAAGTTATTTTCTGTGGAGAAGGTGCCGATGAATTATTTGCCGGGTATCCTGAATTCACGACGTGTTCTACTGAAGAAGAAATTGAACAAACAGTTCTTCATTTTCTACAAGACTTACACAGAACACAACTCCAACGAGTTGACCGTATTTCCATGGCATTTACCACAGAAGTGCGCGTACCGTTTTTGGATAAACATCTTGTAGAATACGTATTGCAATTATCTGGTGGGTTGAAGCTACGAAAAACAAGCAATAAAACAATTACAAAGTATATTTTGCGTAAAGCGATGAGCGATCGATTGCCATCATCTATTTATAATCGCGATAAAGTGGTGCTCAGTGAAGGAGCTGGCTTTAAAGGAAATCAACGGATTGGTGGATTGTTTTACGACATTGTAACAAAGCAGATTACTGATGAGGAGTTTGCTCATTCCACGAAGAAGTGTCCTCAATGGAATCTTCAAACAAAAGAAGAGCTCTATTATTTTCGAGAATATGTAAAATATGGTTATACAAAAGCTACATTTAATCAAAAACGAACAACGGTAAATAAAACCGATACAGAAAAAGCAGATGCCCGTTTAGCAAAAACAATTTTAGATACATTTAATACACGGAAATATAAACGCGAACAACCGAATACTGAAGAAAAAATTAATGAACTGATTTTGAAACAGATAATAGAAAATAAACCCATTTCATTTGTTATGTATTGGGGAAAAGGGGATCGAAATAGTATTAGTGATATAGAAAATATTGCCTTGCAGTATGTCAATGATATGTTGAAACCAATACAGCAGATATATAATCCGGGTATTCAATTAATACTTGTATTTACAGATACGCATGCAGAGCTGAATGGGTATTCCACTGTAGCAATTCAGGAATATTTTAATTCAGTACGCACGTTAGTCGCGAAATATAATTTTATTGAAATAATACTCATGAGTGAGCTTGTTCCATATGAAGAGGAAACACTGTTACAGGTAGCTCACAAAATAGCAGATACTGATATTCCAGATGTATTCTATTCTTCAAGCGAAAAACATTTTCAAAAAAACAATGATATTCAACTGGGGGCAAAATTATATTATCTGCAAAATCAACTAGAAAAGAATAGTATCGAACAACATTTTGCTGACTGTATATTTATGACGTATAACAGCAGTACATGGGATAGCATTCATCCTGCCCGATTACCAATTTTCTACATGTATTCTCTTAAAAGAGGAACGAGTATAAAACCATGGTTTGTATATTCAATAGATTAAAAGTTGATATTACAGCATATCTCTGTGGTCTTGCCACAGAGTTCCTTGAAGGGAAAGTTTGAAAGCCTTCAGGTTTTCATTAATCATATCTCATCTGATACCCTGCAGTCTTGCCGCAGGGAGGTTCATCTCACTTGATAGGTATATAAATCGATGGAATGCATTTTTCATCCTCAAGGGTTAAAACTTGACTATATCTCTACACTTCTATATTCTGGAATGAATGATGCGGCATAAATTGTCTTTTAGAAAAATACATTTCATTTATCTTGTTTTATTGCTATTTTGTTTTATCGCTGTGTTGCCAACATCTGCGCAGGATAAAAAGCCACGCAAAACACAACCGCAACTCACAACCTCTTCGATAGCTGTCGGTGCGTTTGTGGGAGAAAATCCACCAACTGCTGCTATCATTAATGATTTTGAAACTCTTGCTCAGCATCCACTTGATTCGGTTTCATGGTATCAAGGTTTTGGTACTACAACTAGTAATCAACCAAATTTTCCGAGCACCGCTTTAGATACTGCTGTAGACAATCGTTCAGTGCAATTAACGCTAGAACCCTGGGTATCTTTATCAGATATTAGTATTGGTAAATATGATCATTATCTCAAACAATATGCTACAGATGTAAAAAATTGGAACAAGCCATTATATTTGCGTTTTGCTCACGAAATGATTCAAGATAATCGTTATGATAATTGTCAAGGCCAAACAGATTGTTCAGAATGGTATCCGTGGCAAGATCAACCCAAACGTTATGTGGCAGCGTTTCGACATGTTCACAATATATTTCAACAAGTTGATGCCGATAATGTGCAATTTGTCTGGTGTCCAAATAGTACACCATCAGATTTCACTACAGTCAAAAAATATTACCCAGGCGCTCAATATGTAGATTGGCTTTGTACGGATGGGTATAATTGGTCAAATAATGATAATCAACCTACTCAGTGGTTTGGTGATATTTTTTATAATATCTATCATACATTTATTGACCATTCAGCTTTTTTTGGCAGCAAACCTGTCATGATCGGTGAATTATCATCTTGTGATGATAGTTCAGGGCAAGCCAAATCCGCTTGGATTACTGATGTTTTTAATCAGTTAGGGAGCAGTAATTATAGTCAAATTCAGGCGTTCTATTGGTTTAATATGAACAAAGAATGTGATTGGCGAATTAATTCTTCACCAGCTAGTTTAAATGCTTTTCAACAAGCTTTATTAAATTTTTAAATAGTTTTTAACAGAGGGTAATCCATAGTGGCTAACTTTGCAATAGAACCGTACCACCTTCAGAGTGTGTAAGGGAATGGTTGACGTAAGATTTCATCTATCATTCCATCATGTTCGGATGTGATGATGAGCATTGCCGTTTCCAGATTGACTGTTACAAATACATACTGTTGGTGCGTATCGTTTATTTACACAATTTCAATGAGCTGAATCTGTGCATTGACTCTCCCATTCCCGCAAAAGATACCTTACAGCAGCACCTAGATTATCAGCTGTTGCTTTTAGATACTCCATATTCTTTTCAGGATTAGATGTTATTGGAATTTTAATATTACGAGTTGGTTCACTTGGTGCCGGTTCAAGTTGCACAACGGCCAAAAAATCTTTGGTACTTTCTCTGGAACTTTTCATCACTTGATCCCTGATATCAGTAGTAGTCGGCATAATAGATAATAGCATATTACATTGTTCCCCGGGGGTTTCGGCTTCTAAACCATTCATTGTCCACTGCGCTATATTCAAATTATATTGTACATCTACTGTACCTAGACTACCCGGACCATGTTTCTCCATTATTTTTTTTAAATCTTCTCCCTTGAATTCACTTCCTTTCATTTTTAATATTGGGTAAGCCTCTTGTCTGACAGCACTACCATCAGGAGTAGAGTACGTTACAACTACTTTTATAGCTTGTGGAATTTTAGCGTTTTGTAAAGCATCTATTAATGGAGTTGTTAACCTGTCATAATTCATTTTGATATTTTTTTCATAACTTATTACCACAACCAACGAACCTTTTTCTCTCGGTTCCTTTTCTATTTTTCTCTCAAGAGTTGTAGATGTTGGTTTTTCTGGGTGTATTGTTTTTGCTGGTTGCGCCGCTTCGGCTGTAGTCATGTCAGACGGCAGATGCACATCACTGCCCGCTAATAGTGCACTTGACATGAGTGCAAATGCTTTTTCCTTAGACTTAGAGCCCAGCCTCCCTCTTTTTAGTGATTTTTCGGACATATATATTAATATATTTAATGATTCTTTATATAGCATTATGAAGAGATATTGAGCAATTTTCTATATGATATGATATAATGTTAGAGTTAGCAAGTTTATTTTTGTAATTGTATATTCGCACCATTTTAATTTATCTGTATGGATATATTTTCATTTTTTACAAAAAACAGCTGTTCTATTGAGGGTAAAAATTCAGTAGTATGGACATGGCAAGAATTTGAAACAAAAAAAGCTGAAATGGAAAAAGAGGGAAAACAGGTTATACTTGTTGACATGATTGCTGACCCTATCCCTGGTTCTGTTCCTATTTCTAATGAATTGTTTCAAAACAAATACCCTGATGGAACAGTCTTTGCATTGTATTGCCATTCAGGAGGCACATCGGGCATGATGCAGAAAAAACTCACACCACTTTTCCCACAATACACATTCATTAATATGAAAGGCGGTATTGGTGCGTATCGTTTATTTACACAATTTCAATAATTTGAAATAAAATGCCTTCTTTTTGCGTAGTATACTATATATGCTCAACCAGCCTGTTGTAGATGAACAAACATGCATAGAAAACGCGTTACAAAATCCGGATGCGTATGAATGCATCGTTAAAACATACGAGCATCGATTATTGCGCTATGTTCAGCGTATTTCTTCTGTAAATACGCAAGATGCTGAAGATATTATTCAAGATGTGTTTATTAAAGCATTCGTTCATTTGAATTCGTTTGAACACGGAAAATCTTTTCGTGCGTGGCTGTATAGCATTGCGCATCATGAGGTTGTTTCGTTTTGGCGTAAGCATAAAAATAGGTTGGCTGTAGTGCAATTAGATATAGATGAAGTGGATCGATTGGTGAGTGAATATAGCAGTGGAAGTGATCAGTATGACACAAAACAAATGAATGCTCAGGTAAATGCCATTATGCATGATTTACCGCTAAAATATTCAGAGGTATTGGAATTATTTTATATAGAAGGGTATGGGTATGAAGAAATAAGCGATATATTAAAAAAGCCGACTAGCACTGTTGGTACACTCTTGCGTAGAGCAAAACAGCAATTCAAAAATCAATTACTCAAAACATATGGAAAGCATTTCTAAAAAAATTACACAAAAAATTACAGAGCGGAAATTATCACCAAAACCACGTTGGGTATTTCGTTTGCGTGAATTGTTGTTGTGGTGCGGTATTGTTTTTGGTGTTGTGGTGAGTGCTGTAAGTATGGGAATGATTATTGATTTTTTTATTCAAGAAGAAGTTTTTTCAGTATGGCAGGCACGGAAACATGTTATAGTGTTTATAACAGCAATTCCGTATGTATGGTGCGTAGTGGTGTGTGGTATTACATTTCTTGTGCACACTGAATTTAAACGAACAAAAAATGGATATAAAACCGCCTGGTATTGGGTGCTATGTGCTGTTGTTGGGTTTAGCATAGTACTGGGTTTTACATCTTCTTTTTTGCAAATCAGTCAGCGTGTTGAACAGGTGCTCACCAGAGCGTTTCCCGTATTGCAACATTCCACGCAGCGTGCGCAACAGTATTGGTCACAGCCAGATGCCGGCCTTATTTCTGGAACCATTATTTCAGTGAATGCTGATAGTATGGTGTTGTCTGATTGGGATCAAAAACAATGGACAATATTGATAACCGGTGAAACAACCATTCGTTCGCGTGCTACACTTACTCCACAATCTCAAGTAAAAATTATTGGAAATCGTACGAGTGATCATTCGTTTACCGCAACAGAAATTCGGCCATGGATGCCCGGTATGAATAAAATGAATGGTGGCATGGGGCGATTCCAAAGAATGCAGTGAAATAAAAATGAAGCATACTGCGTATAGTAAAGTACAAGGAACAATGAATACGCTGTACAGCTTCATTCCCTTTCATTAAAAATTATATACATTCTATGAAAAAAACAATTTTGTTCGGTATCGCAGGTGTATTGCTTGCAGCAGGTGTTGCAACCACTGCATACGCATATCAAGGCAACCCCGCTGTTCATGGCCCAAATTATACGCCGGAACGCGAAGCCGCAATGACAACTGCGTTTGAAAAAAATGATTACGAAGCATGGAAAACATTAATGAACGGCCGTGGTCGTGTTTCAGAAGTAATCACCACTGATAATTTCGAACAATTTGCTGAAATGCGAAAATTACAATTAGAAGGTAAAACTGCAGAAGCAAATGCTATTCGTACAGAACTCGGGTTAGGCAACGGTCAAGGTCGTGGTCAAGGAAAAGGAAATGGTATGCACAATGGTACTGGTAAGGGTCGAGGTCAACAGTTTGTAGACGCAAATAATGATGGTGTATGCGATAATTTCAATAAATAGATTCAACCTATTTTTTTCAAAAATCCTCGTACTTTGCGAGGATTTTTGATTTGAAATATGTAAAAATTTGTTTCCATCAAATGTTCGTATTTTCTAAACGCCAGGAGAATGATATACTTATTTGCAATGAACCATGAATTATTATTATGTCTCAATAAACGGTTCAATGAAAAAAGGAACAAACCGAAGGGTATGTTATTCCTTCAAAGCCTCATGTATTAATTAAACAGTTTAGAAAAGCCATTAATAAATATATTAATGAAATTATGTCAGAATACACGAACCTTCAACTCGCTTTACAAAATCCTCTCGATGTCACAGCGCTCGATCTTACTCATCAGAATGGTATTCATTTTAATAATTTTTCGAAATTTATTCATCTCGCAGATTTACGTTTAATGGATACAGGACTTACAGAGTTTCCGCAACAAATTTTATTGTTAAAGAAATTACGTAGATTACATCTTGATTATAATCAGTTAACTTCATTACCGAATAAAATAGCGCAACTCAAGAATTCACTAGAAATAGTATCATTAACACATAATCAATTTGATACTTTTCCAGAGGCTATTCTTGAACTGATTCATCTAAAAGAGTTGTATTTGTATAATAATCGTATAACGCAGTTACCAGAACGTATAAATCAATTGAAAGAATTAACGCAACTTGGTGTTGGATTAAATAGGCTTTCAACGCTTCCGGAAAGTATTGGATTTATGCCTCAACTACAACGCCTCGATATTGCAGATAATCGTATCCATCTTGCGGCTTTACCAAAAAAAATACAACAAGTTTTAAAAAGAAAAAAAACTCACCAGGCTGGTAATATAGCTACCTTTGTTGGCGGCATGACAGTTATAGAAGAATGCATTACCCATTTGATGAGTTTAAAGAAAAATCACGATTATGTTCCGCCAAAAGAATTTACTCAAGTACAAAAATGGCATTTTAACAACGACAGACCGGTTCCGAAATTTATGAATCGATGGTTGCAGTTTGATCCATATTTTAAAACAGTAAATTGTGATAATACTCGTAAATTGCAGTTTGATCTTGTAAAACAGAAGATACTACCCACCTCATTATCTGAAGCGATTCAGACCACGATTGAAGGGTACTTAGAGCGATCATGGAATGATGTTGTTATACAAGATGTTAATAAGAAACGAGTATGGAAAGGGGATGAATTATGTATTACTAAGGTAAAAAAAATGCGCGGAGAGTGGTACCAACTTCCTCATATTGGTGATCAAATTCATTTCTTGTATGTTGAATCTAAAAAGAAATTATTTTCTAATGATCAGGAATATCCAATTATTGGTGTGGAGATTGAAATCAGTTCAGAAAATGATGCTATATACATGATAGAACCGATTTTTTTTATAAAATATGTTGGGTTCGATAGTTACCTTGCTCATTTGTGTGAACTAGCCAGTGATGAGCAAGTATGGAAAGATCCTACACTTATAAAACTTTTTAAAAAATTTGCTAAAATCTATAAACTTCCTGCTTTGTAACTATTATATAGTATGATGAATAAAATTATTATTGCCCTTGTTTTACTTCTCTTTCCCATTTGTACGTTTGGGCAAGAAATAATAAATAGCGAGCCTGCTGAATTCAATACGAATTTTAAGGCTACGGTAATAGAAGTTCTTGAACAAAAAAATAGTACTCGCGATGATGGATCGACCCTTATTCAGCAAAAATTAAAGCTTACTGGTTTAGAGGGCGCATGGAAAGACAAAGAAATTATTTTTGATGGTACTGAACACGATGTAACAGTAGCGAATGAATATTCGGTTGGTGATACGGTTTTAGTTTATTCTGATAAAGGATTAGATGGTGAAAATAATTTTTATATTATGGGGTATTCTCGCACAAGCCCATTATTTTGGTTAGTGTTTTTATTTGCGTTTATTGTGATAGCTATTGGCAGATTTAAGGGCATGCGCGCACTCATTGTGTTATTTTTTTCATTTGTTATCATTTTAAAATTTATTATTCCAAAAATATTGTCCGGTAGTAATCCGTTGTTCATCAGCATTATTGGTTCGCTGTTTATTCTAGTTATAGCTGTGTATGTTACTGAAGGATTTAAGCGCACGTCAACAATCGCTATTGTTTCAATTTTAATTTCTCTCATCATTACTGGTGTATTGTCATTTTGGTTTTCGGCAATGACAAAATTAACCGGTTTTGCGAGTGAAGAAGCAACGTATTTGGTTGGATTAGCTGGCGGCAATATCAATATTAAAGGGCTTTTACTTGCCGGAATAATTATTGGTGCTTTGGGTGTTTTAGACGATGTTATAATTTCTCAAGTCAGCATAGTGAGTGAATTAAAAAAGGCAAATTCAGAACTCACCAACAAACAACTGTATCGTCAAGCTATGCGTGTTGGAATGTCGCATTTGAGCTCTATGGTGAATACTTTATTTTTAGCGTATGCCGGCGCTTCTTTACCATTATTGATTTTATTTAGTGTTAAACAGCCGCCCTTCCTTACTTTTAATCAGGCGATTGATAATGAAATGATTGCCACTGAAATAGTGAGAAGTGTAGCTGGTAGTATTGGATTGATTTTAGCCGTTCCGATTGCAACGTTTTTAGCCGTACAATTTATTAAAAAGCAGCCAATGGTTTATCACTCAAAGAGACCTTGATTAAAATGTTTTCGACATGTTGCGACATACCGATCGTTGCCGCCAATTTCGATTTGTTTTCCTTTGCGTACTGCATTTCCGTGTTCATCAATACGTAAATTCATAGTTGCTTTTTTTCCGCAATGACAAACGGTTTTAATTTCAATCAATGCCTCTGCCCATGCAAGTAGGTATTTACTTCCTTCAAATGGTTCTGCAATAAAATCAGTTCTTAATCCATACACTAATACAGGGATATTAAGATCAGTCGTAATATTTGATAATTGACGTACTTGTGCTTTTTTTAAAAATTGCCCTTCATCAATAAGCACACAATGAATGAAGTTTTTTTGTGATTCAGTTTGCACAAATTCGAAAATATTGAATGTGATGTCAAATGACATCGCTGATGCTGTTAAACCAATACGAGAGCTAATCACACCCTTACCAGAACGTGTATCAATTGCCGGAGTTAACAACAACGCATTCATTCCACGTTCTTTGTAATTGTGAGCAGCTTGAAGAAGGGCAGTGCTTTTGCCCGCATTCATCGCAGAGTAGTAAAAATGGAGTTTTGCCATTTTGATACAGATTACTATTGTTTTGGTTTCATGAGAGGAAAAATCTGTGTTTCTCGAATTGGTTTGTTCATAAGAAAGCTAAACACACGGTCAGAAAAACCATGGCCAGCTGTTGGGGGCATGCCATACTCAAGTGCTTCTACAAAATCCATATCTGCCATTTGTGCTTCTTCATCGCCTTGGTCTCGTAATTTTTGTTGTGCTTCAAAACGACTGCGTTGGTCAATGGGGTCATTAAGCTCGCTGTATCCTTGTCCCACTTCAGAACCGGCAATAATAAAGTGGAACCGTTCAGTCACTTGCGGATTTGTTGGTGAAATTTTTGCCAGTGGAGATGTTATTTTTGGTTCATTAATGAGTATTGCAGGGCCGCCAATCTTTTTACGACAGTATTTCCAAAGCGAATCAATCAAGCGTTCTTTATTATGTACTTCATATTTTACATTCAACTCGCGTAATTTATCTTCAATTTCTTTTTCCGAAGCCTTCCAAATGTTCACGCCAGTTTGTTTTTCAATTTCTTCTGTGTAGTCAATTAACGGCCATTCTTTTGCAAAATCAATTTCAAATCCGCGAATAGAAAATTTCAATGTTTTAAACGTTTTTTCTGCAATATATCGGTAGCAATCACGCAAGAATGCATACATTTGTTCATAGTTGGCATAGGCCCAATAGGCTTCGCATTGCATATAGTCTTGCAAATGTTCTGGAGACATACCTTCGTTTCGAAATACTCGGCCTATTTCAAAAGTTTTATCAAAACCTGCAACCATGAGGCGTTTTTGCCATAATTCACCAGCTGAAATGCGTAAATACACATCCATATCAAGTGCATTGTGATGCGTGACAAACGGTCGTGCATCAGCGCCACCAGTAGTATTTTCTAAAACCGGTGTTTCTACTTCTAAAAAACCATGTTGCTGATGAAAATCGCGTACGGCATTCCAAAAAACAGAACGTTTTTCAATCATGTCACGAACTTTTGGGTTAAACAAAATATCGAGGTAGCGTTTTCTCAAGCGTTCTTCTTCATCTTGCAAACCATGCCATTTGTCCGGTAACGGACGCAGCGCTTTTGAAAGCAACGACCATTTTTTTACCATCACGCTTTTTTCACCTTTATGTGTGGTAAAACACATGCCTTCCACTTCAACAAAATCACCCATGTCAATGCTTTGAGTAAACAGTTTGTAACTTTCCACGCCTACTTCCTTTTTTGAAAGCGCAATTTGAATAGTGTTGCTGCCATCTTGTAGGTGAGCAAATGTAAGGTTGCCATGGCCACGCAGTGTTCGTAAGCGACCTGTGACTGTAAAAAGTTGTTGTTTTTCTACAAACGGTTCAAATTGTTCAAAGATTTGTTGTATGGTATGTGTACGGTGCGTTACAGCGGGGTAGGGATTAATGCCGAGTTCTTGAATGTGGTGAAGCCGTTTAATGCGTTCTTCGCGTTCGTTTGTAGGTTGTTCTGCCATAGAAAGCTAAATTATAACTGGTCGTATTTCTTTTAACTGTATCGTATTTTGTTGAGGTTGGCAAAAGGCTAGAGTTCGAGTGAACGAGTCTTGATCAATTCTTGTGTTCGGCTTAAAAACGCTTGTTTATCAATAGGTTGTGCTTCGCGTTCACCACGTTTGCGAACCATTAATTCTTTTGAAACCATTTCTTTGTCACCAATAACTAACATATATGGTGTTTTTAACTTTGCAGCTTTGCGAATTTTATTTCCAACCGTTTCGTCCGCATTATCTACTTCGACACGTAAACCCGCTTCTCGAAATTCAGAAGCAAGTGCATGACAATATGCTTGATGCGTCTCACCAACAGAAATAATAGCAACATGGAAAGGGGAAAGCCACAATGGAAATGCTCCAGCATAAAATTCGATTAAAAATGCAATAGTACGTTCTATGGCACCTACTGAAGATCGGTGAATGACAATAGGTTGTTTTTCTTTCCCATCAGAATCAACATACCGAATATTGAAACGTTGTGGTAAACAGAAATCATATTGAACAGTAAAAGCAGTGTCTTCTTTTCCTAATACATTTTTCATTTGCACATCAATTTTTGGTCCATAAAAAGCTGCTTCATTTTCTGCTTCATAATAAGGAGCGTCAATCTCTTGCAATACTTCTCGCAGCGCTTGCTCACCTCTATCCCACAGTTCATCATTTTTGAAATACTTTTTTTCATCATTTCGATCTCCTAGCGATAAACGATAACGATAATCAATACCGCGTTTAAATCCAAACACTGTTGCAAAATATTCAATTAAATCAATCACTTGTTTTATTTCATCTTTTGCCTTTTCTTCTTGTACAAAAATGTGTGAATCAGCCAAACAAAATCCACGTAAACGAATTAGCCCAGTCAGTTCGCCAGATTTTTCAAAGCGGTACAATTTAGCTAATTCCGCAATACGAAGCGGTAATTCTTTATAACTGTGCGGTTTGCTTTGGTACAGCATAAAGTGGTGCGGGCAAGTCATTGGGCGAAGAAGCATTTCTTCATCATCCATTTGAATAGGAGCATACATCGTGTCTTTATAATACGGGTAGTGCCCAGATGTTTTATACAGTTCAACACATCCTAAATCAGGAGTCATCACATGCGTATACCCACGTTTGATTTCTTCATCAGTGACCGCGCGTTCCAATTCTCTGCGGATAGTTGTGCCGCGTTCTGTAAATAATGGTAATCCTTTTCCAACTAAATCAGAAAATACAAATAAATCTAATTCACGACCTAATTTTCGATGGTCGCGTTTTTTTGCTTCTTCATGTCGTGTGATATAGTCATTGAGTTCATCTTTACTGCCAAATGCAACACCATATATGCGTGTCAGCATTTCATTTTTTTCATCGCCGCGCCAATAAGCACCAGAAATAGAAAGCAGTTTAAACGCTTTAATTTCTCCAGTGTTTTCGACATGCGGTCCTTTACATAAATCAACATATTTGTCACCTGTCCAATATACAGTAAGCGTATTGCCCTCTGCAGCCCATTGTTCTACCCATTCCAGTTTAAAGGGGTTATTCGCAAAGAGCTTTCGGGCTTCTTCAATAGATATTTCTTTGCGAATAATAGGCAAATTTGCTTTGATAATTTCCTTCATTTTTTTTTCGATTTTCGGCAAATCTTCCGGCGAAATAGGTTGATCCCATTTTGCATCATTGGCAAAGCCATCCTCAGAAATATGAGCAACCGCTAGTGTAATACGATCACCATATAACTCTTTGATCGCTTGCGCATATACATGTTCGCAAGAGTGTTTTATTTTTTCTTGTGTATCTTCATTCATATAATTGAAATTAAGGTGCTTGATAGAATAGAAATTGTTGAAAAGAGGAGAGGGGTTGCATGGATGCGGTCACTGTTGCATGAAGCGGTGGACGATCAACAATAATGTCTTGGGATTGTATAGAGGTAGGAAGAATATATACTGTGCCATATGGCACAAGTGCCCATGTAGTTACATTTTGTGCGTTTTGTTCATCATACAGTCGAATACGTGGTTCCAATTTTCCTGCATAATATCGAGTCATAAAGAATGCATTTGGATCGGTCATGATGATATGCGGAGCCTCGGTGTATGATCGTTGTAATTCTGCGCCAAAATCACGAAACCCTTCATTGGGTGGTAGAGGGGGAATACGCAAAATGACTGCAATATAAAGCATTGCGCTTACTGTTATTATTGTTTTGGAGCATGTACCAATGCATTGACTGATGAGTAGCATAATCCACATACCATAGGGTAACAAATATCGTTCAACATAGAGGTGAACACCCAACCATGATGTTATAATAATAAAAAGCAGAGGAGTTATGCCGGCAATGAATGTGAATTGAAATAAATTTTTTTGCCGGATGTTGAGCCGTCGATAACTGATGAAAATGGTGATAATCAATACACTGGTAAGCACGAAAGCGATAGATTGGGCAGAAATGGTAGAAAATAATTCATGCACAGGTGGTACACCCATGGCGTGCGTATCTACACCAAATAAAAATGCATATATGCTGCGAGGAATAAATGAGATGTGAGCAACCGGTATCCACCCAAGGCTTTTTGCACGTATCAGTTGAAATAAGAATCCGGTTAACCATGGAGAGAAAACAGCAATGGCAGGTAGTATTGTTAACAATTGTGTTTTGCAGAGCGCAGCAAATTGTGATCTTTTTTTAATGAGATGATGATTTTGGATCCAATACAAAATCATAAACAGATAGTATGAAATAATTCCAAATGCTGCAATATAATGCGTCATAAATGCGATCCCTGCAAATACGGAAAAGAAAAACCAATCTCGATTGAATCGAAAAGGGGAGGATGTGATCGCTCGAAAGAAAAATAATCCTGAAAAAAGCATCAGTACAGCAAGCAGTGTATACATGCGTGTTTCTTGAGAGTAACGAATAAAGAACGGGCTGACAGCAAATAAAAATGGTGCAATAAATAGTACGCGACGATGCGAGGAATGATATGCCATACGTAAAAACACATAGGAGAGAGGAATAAGCGCAATGCCAAAAAGTGTTGAGAAATTACGCAACGAAAAATCATTTGCACCAAAAATAGCGGACCATATTTTTAATACAGCATAATAAAAAAATGGATGTACATCCATTTCGATGTGATGCCACATAGTGCGCCAATCCAATTGAATAAGTAATCCTGAAAATGCTTCATCATACCAAAATTCGCGTGCTGTAAGTGATGAGAAACGCAACACTACTCCCATAATGGTAAGAATGAATACAATGATAAAAGGAGAATATTTTCTCATATATTATTTTGCATGTAAACGAAGAGAAAGGTGAAATGTTTTTTGTATATTTGATGCATGCTGTAAAATAATTTTTTTCTTTTTTATCACAATACGTTGCAAAGGATAGTTTAAAGAATAGGTTTTTTTAAAAAAGCGAGTTCGTTTGCCTTTTTTTAAACGAAATATTTTGATAGTATATGATGAGCTTTTTTGCGTTACACGTACAAGAATTTTTCGTTTCAATACAGTACCTTTTTTTTCATACGCTGTATTTGCAGCAGATGTGGTATTTTCAGGAGTAGGTGAAGGAGATGAAGAGTTGGAATTTGACGACGAATCAGAAGAAGGTGGATTATTTGAGTTGTTTGCTGATTGTTCAACGTCCGGATGAGTAAAGGAGCCATCAATTAACGATGTGCCAAGTAACATGAGCGATTGATTAAAGTATCGCCATTTGGAATCGGCTTCTTGCTTATTAAATGAGTTGTCTGTTGGATTCCAATAGGTATAAATTTCATCCACGAACTGCTGTTTTATCGTGTCTGGTTGTGATGAACCAAACGCTCCCGCTGCCCACATCGCAACAGACATTTCGTTGTGATATTGAATCGTATCTCCAGAAGGAATGCTATACATTTGTATACCGGTAACCCCATCTTTTGAGAGTACATAGCTGAGTACTTGATCTAAATATTCTTTTGCTCGTGGTTCATTATTCCATAGACTATCAATAGCAATACGCCATGGAACACGAATAGCATCATAGGTCATATCATGTGGTCTATTAGTATTTGTGACATCACCAAATTCATTACACCAATCTGGAATTAAACCATTAAACCGTTGCGCAACAGTTAAAAGAATTTCATATTGTTTATCAATAACACGTTGCCAATCATGGTCGGTCGTTTCATATTCATTAAATACACGGTACCATGCAGGGGAGAAGTAGGATAAATTGAGTTCTTGTGGGTTTCCACCGTAATCTCCGGGCCATAAATATCCATCCCCGGTCATATACGTAAAAATGCTGTGAATGAGCACTTGTGCTTTCTTCCCATACGCATCATTTTTTTTCCATTCACCGCGTTGCTGTTTTTTGTCAGCAAGGACTAATGCCATTGCCACATCTTCATCACCATCTGTTGCAGCATGTTGATCCCAAACATCGCCATCAGTCTCTGCTTTCCAACCATAACCAGTGCCACTTAACCACATCCATTCCTCAGTTGCTGCAAAAATTTTATCAAATGTTTCTTGGTCATTCTGAATCACCGCAAGCAGCATGCCATATCCCTGCCCTTCGCTTACGGCATAATCACTTACATCATTTGAAAAAGTATCATATGAAGCTGCATCAAACACTAATCCATACGCAGGATATTGTTTGTACCCTTCAATATACAACTGTTTATACGTTTCCCATGCTGCTGCTCGTTCTGTTGAAAAATCAACAGAAACAGCTGCTGTTATGTTAGAATATGGTACGAGTATACACGCTACACAAAGAAAAAAGTATGTGAGAAGCCGAGCCTGGCGGGGGAACCCATTCCATGCAATAGCGTCAGCCAGAAGCTGATTAGCCTTTGGCTGCTGATGCATTGAATGGCGTTCTTCCTGCAGGCGACTTGCGCATTTTCTATTATTCTTCTTTCTTTTTAAGAACATAACTTCCATCATCTTTTTTCTTTAATTTGAATTTTGATTTTTTATTTGTTGATTCTTTTGCTTTGATGATCAAAGGATATGATTTATCTGGTTTGATAGTAATAGTAAAGCCTTCAGATGTAAATTGTTTATAAGATTTTTTATCGGTAAAACTGGCCTTTTTTTTGAGCGAATTATCAGTTGCATTGACAAAATAGGTTTGTATTTTTGCGTATGGTTGATCATCTTTTGTATATGCTCGTATGGCAACAATCTCGCTGCGCGATGTGCCAGTATAATAATTTCCAACACCAATCGTATATTTTTGTGCACTATCAGAATCTGAAAGTTTTGTTTTGCTCAAAAGTGAACAGCTCATAGCATTAAATACACGTAGCTTTGGTTTGGCTGTTTTTCCAACAGGAGCAGTAACAATTTCATAAGCAACACCATTACCATTCACATCTGCGATCGCTGCTTGTGCTCCATTTTTTCCATCAGACACTGTAATAGTACACCATGTATTTTCACCCTCAGTAACCACAATCTTTTCTTCTGCCCCCTTTTTTGAACCAGCAACAGCAAAACTGAATGATAGCGATAATTCATAAATACCCTCAGAAAGCACAAACAATCGATCATTAAAGGACACAACGTCAACAGCAGCATTTAATTGAGTTTGTTCTGCGCTGTTTTTTGCTATTGCTTGTGGTGCAGTCGTATTGATTACTGAAATAGCTGCAACACCTCCGGATGCATCTGCTGCAAGGCCGAGTCCACTATCGGTCAGTGTAAATGCAGATGCTGAGCCGTCAGTTGCTAGTGTTCCCAGAAGTGTTGGGTTTGCCGGTGTAGTGTAATCATAAATCGATAAACCGACTGAACCATTGGATAAATAGAGAATATTATCATCAAGAGTCATTTCATTGGCACTATAATCAGCACTTCCTTGTCCCAATACTGGAATGTCAGTAGAATTGGTAACGTCAATCACTTGAATTGCCGCATATTGTGCTTCATCAAATGTTTGTAATGTGAAAAGGCGCGTACCTGAAATAGCCATATCAACCGTGGAACTACCTTCTGGATACGTTCCGCTATCTACCGGTGATGTAGGTGTGGTAACGTTTACAATATATAAACCAGTCAGCTTATCTGCTACATATAATGTTGTTCCGTCTTCAGAAAGTTCCACTGCTTCAATATCGGCAAATGGAATACTATAATCAAAGGCAAGCGTAGGATTTGTTGGGTGAGAAATATCATAAATGAGTACATGACCAGATCGATTAAAAAGTGTGCCGCTATATTTATCTGCCACATACACATAATTTCCGTGCGCGACCACATCCATCGCAGTTCCTGCAGTATCAATGGTACTAACGGGTGTTGATTCTACACCATTTTCAGAAACTTGATAGATAAATAATCCATCTTCTCCTGCTGCGACTAGTAAATAATCTTCTTCAGCAATCGTGTGATGCACCATACGATACAGTGTAGAAGATGTAATCGGAACGGAATTGGTAATATTCATGGATGCAGCATTGGCTGACATACCGTACCCTATACCAAGCAGTACTATAGTTGAGTAGAGGGTTATGAGGCTATACTGTAGAGAAAATCGTTTCATAGTATGTGTTATAAATTATTATGCAGTAAATTATTGAATAGAAATAGTAATATGGTCAGAAAGACCAGGTGTTTTTGTGAGCCAAAACGGAGAAAACACTACATCAACGGAAGAAACATTTTCAAGCCCACGCAAATAAGAATCAATCTCTGGTTTTGTTTTATTTGTTAAATGCTCAGAACGTAATAGCTCATGATTCGGGTCAATAGTTGTTGGAATCGAATACGTCAGTACAACATCAGCGTTAGTGTATAGCTCATTCATGTTTGATAATTCTATTTTTGTTGCATCAAGAGAAAGCTCTGCAGCAAGATGAGATCCTGACGGAATGGATGATGCTGCATTTTTTTCAAGAAAAGCAGTCATTTCTTCTGCATCCAATACTATTCCAGCAGCAGTTATTTTTTGTGTAACAGTAAATTGATCAGCGCGTTCTCCGGCATTCACATTTGCAGTATTTTCACGATAATTTGCTATAGTGACAGGAGTGACAAGGAAAGAATTTGTGGGTAATCCTTCCCTGGTTTTGAGCTCATCTGCAAATATTTCTTGAGCCTGTTTTAGTAGTTCGTCGGTCAATTCTTTTTTTGCGGTATTGAGTTGTTCTTCTGTGACTACAGCAATTTTTGCCAGTCCGCCAGTCATCGGTTGTGCACTTGTTGCATAAATATCATTTTTTAAACCGTCTCGCAGTGCCACAATCTCAAATTGAGATGCTGGAATATCGCCTTTTTCACCTTCTTCATCGGCAAGGACAGCTACGTCAACCGAGCCTTTGGCAGGCACAATAACATCTTTTTGAGTTCGAAATAATACGCCTTCTTTTGATAAAAGGCGAGTCGTAGCCACGAGTGATTGGTTTCGTGTATATTTATTGACAATGGTCACTGTGCCGCCGGCTCGACCAATAGTTGTTTCGCCTGCCGGTAAATCTGTGACTGTTTTTGTGCCTTCAGTGTCAGTTAAAATCACCATACCCTTGAGTTCTTCAACAGTTGAACGTACAGATACTGTTTTTGTAGATTGTGTCGCATGAATTGTGATAGCAGTTTTTGAAAAAGAAAAATAAACAATCAATAAAACCAGTAAAATCGTGACACCAATAAACCCCGCAACGATTTTTGTATAATATTTTTCAATTCGAGCATTTCCCAATGAATTGTTTTTTTTATGATGCCTTTTTCCACTCATAGAAATTGATTATTACAAATTTGTTGCGGTTATTTTACCATATGGACTGTACCATGTCCAAATAATTTTTCGATTTTTTGGATAATACATTTATCGACCGTTCGATTGGTATTGAGTATTTTTTCGTTCACATGCAGATATAGGGGATATTGGCCATGATGCGTATCTAATAATTGCTGAAATTGTTGAAAAGTTATTTTTTTTATTTTTGATGGCACATGAACGTGTACACTCATTGGTTTTAGCGCATCTTCTTCTTGTTCTGGTTGGAACAATACGGCTGTATCAATAATGATTTTTATAGAGCCATCTTTATTATCTATCTTGCCTGTTACTTTTACAACCGTATCTTCACTCCATAATGCTGCATGTTGTTGAAATATTTTTGGAAAAACGATTGCTTCAATTTCTGCTGTATCATCAGCAAGTCCAACAAATAACATGGGTTCATTTTGTTTGGTATTAATACGTCGAATGGTTGAAATAATTCCTACCAAAGTTACTGGTTTATTGATATGGTCTTTTAATTCAATAAACGGCGTAGAAATACGTTTCAAAATAGCAGAATATTTACTGAGTGGATGTCCGGAAATATATAAACCCATTAATTCCTTTTCCCAACGTAATTGAATATGTTGCTCAATAGGCGGTGTATCAGACAAGGTCAATTTTGGTTGCATGCTTTCATGTAGTGCTGCAAATAAATTTGTTTGTCCACATTGGCGTTCATTTTGAGCTGATTTGGCAAATTGTAATAAAATATCGATGTGTTGAAGAAGTTGGTTGCGTTCTCCAAAACAATCTAACACACCAGCTTTTATTAAACTTTCAAGAGATTTTTTATTTAAATCTTTATCTTGAACGCGACGGAGTACATCTTCAATACTGGTATATGGACCATTCTTTTTTCGTTCATGTACAATTACTTGAACAATATGATCGCCCACATTTTTTATGGCACTCAAACCAAAACGTATACGCTGTTTCATATTTCCTTCCAAATGATCTTTCACTACAGCAAAGGTGCCGAAACTTTCATTGATATCTGGAGGAAGAATTTCAATGCCCAACTGTTTTGCGTGTTGCACCTCAATAGCGATACGATCGGTATTTCCGTAATCAGCTGTTAAAAGCGCTGCCATAAATTGTGCTTGAAAATTTGCTTTTAAATATGCGGTACGATACGCAATCATAGCATAACAAGCTGCATGAGATCGGTTAAACCCATAACGAGCAAACGGTAAAATAAATTCCCAAATTTGTTTTGCGGTAGAAGAAGTAATACCGTTTTTGACCATGCCATCAATCATTTTATATTCTTGTTCATCTAAAAGAGTTTTATTTTTTTTCCCTACTGCTTTACGCAATACATCGGCTTCACCATAACTAAATCCCGCAAGACGCAACGCAATTTCCATGACTTGTTCTTGGTATACGGCAATGCCATATGTTTTTTCTAAAATGGGTTTTAAACGCTCATTAATATAGGTAATTTCTCGTTTTCCGTGTTTACCATCAATGTATTGTGGAATAAATTCCATAGGACCCGGGCGATACAGCGAAACCATGGCAATAATATCTTCAAATTCCGTGGGTTTGAGTTGTTTTAAATATCGACGCATTCCAGAACTTTCTAACTGAAATACTCCTACAGTATTTGCCTCTTTTAGAAGTTTAAATGTTTTTTTATCAGCTAACGGAATACGTTCAATATCAATTTTTTGACCAGTAGTGGCTTCTACAATTTTGAGTGTTTGTTCAATAATGGTCAGATTTTTTAAACCCAAAAAATCCATCTTCAATAATCCGAGATGCTCAATAGGTTTCATGGAATATTGCGTAATCACATTGCCATCATCTTGATCAATTTGAAGGGGCACTGATGTGTCAAGAGGATTTTTTGTGATCACGACCGCACATGCGTGAGTTGAGGTATGACGTACCACGCCTTCTAATTTTTTTGCAATATTGATCAGACGTTCGGCATCAGGATCTTGTTGTATGAGTTCATTCAGTTCTGGAACAGTGGTAATTGCATCATCTAAATTCGTAAACATAGGAATCATTTTTGCAATGCGGTCACAATATCCATAGGAAAGACCCAAGACTCGACCGACGTCTCGTACAGAAGCACGCGCAGCCATGGTTCCAAACGTAATAATTTGTGCAACATGGTCTTTGCCATATCGTTGTTCTACATATCGTAATACATCATCTCGTCGTGTGTCTGCAAAATCAGTATCAATATCCGGCTGAGAGATACGTTCAATATTTAAAAAACGTTCAAATAATAGATTATATTTAATCGGATCAACATCTGTAATATTAGTAATATATGCCACGAGCGAACCCGCGGCAGAACCACGCCCAGGACCCACAGCGATGCCTTGTTTTTTTGCCCAGTTAATAAAATCTTGCACAATAAGAAAGTACGAAGCAAAACCAGTTTTTGAAATGACATCTAATTCATATTCGAATCGCTTTTGTATTTCTGGAGTCATTACTTCATATCGACGCGTTAATCCTGCTTCACATAATGTGCGTAAATATTGTTCCGGTGTTTGTTCATTAGGTGTTTCAAAATAGGGGAGTTGAATTTTATTTAATTCCAGTTTTAAGTGTATGCGGTCAGAAATACGGACAGTATTTTCAATAGCTCGGGGATAATCGGCAAATTGTTTTTTCATTATTTCTGCATCTGTAAGAGAAAAATTTTCATTCCGCATACTCATGCGATTCGTTGCGGAAAGCAATTGTTTGGTTTGAATACACACCAACACATCTTGCGCTTCGCTGTCAGTAGAATCAATATAGTGCGCATCTGCTGTTGCGACAAGTTCTACACCAAATTCTTGATGTAATTGCAGAAACGCTTGATTGACTTTTTGCTGTTCTGGGGTTTGGGTATGATATTGAATTTCTAAATAATAATGCTCTCGATCAAAAATATTCAAATATTTTTTGAGCACCTCTCGTGCATGATTCATGTCGTGATGCAACACAGATCGCGCCAACTCTGAAGATAAACATCCACTTAAGACAATGATCCCTTCTCGATGTTGTGTCAGAAGCTCAAAATCGATACGTGGTTTATAATAAAATCCCTGTAATTGGGCAATAGTCATCAATTTTACAAGATGCTGATATCCTCGAAGATTTTCTGCTAACAGTGTAAGATGAAAGGATTTTTCTTTAGCGTTTTTTGTTTGAATTGATGTTGGTGCGACGTATGCTTCTACTCCAACAATTGGTTTAATATTTTGACGTAGAGCTTCTTCATAAAATTCAATGGCACCATACATATTTCCGTGATCTGTGAGCGCTACAGCAGACATGCCCTTTTTTTTCACTGCTGAGATTAACTCTGGAATTTTTGGAACACCATCAAGAAGT